>Ga0272449_1002288_pt1 | contig 17973 bp, 16 predicted proteins | sample YNPCB0241_FD_198679 | JGI IMG/M metagenome (GOLD analysis project Ga0272449, IMG submission 198679) | Hot spring sediment microbial communities from Yellowstone National Park, WY, United States - YNP-CB-024-1 | ecosystem: Environmental > Aquatic > Thermal springs > Hot (42-90C) > Sediment... | reverse complement strand
TTATAGCTTTAATCCTTATCTTCTACGTACTCTTACTTGTGATGAATTCGAGTAGAGGACAGAGTACTTATCCCATATCACCTCGTGTTTTAAAGGCTCTAATAGTCTGCTTACTCCTAGCATATGTAGCCTCTCAGCTAGTCTCTCTATTAAGAGGGTATAGGGATCCTGTAGTTTTCGGCTTGATATCGGTGTTATCCATACTGATGGTATTCTATGTCCTTATCAATGGGCCAGGAGGGGGTTTGATTCTAATCTCTCTACTACTAGTGTCCCTTTCTGAGCCTTTAACCCTCTATATTGGGAATGACTTCTACCCGAGGTGGAATTGGACGTCGGATACTATACTGAGGACGGGGTTCCTAAACGAGTACTTCCATGATATTATTAGTGCAGGACTATACTACTTAATCCCTGTATCATACTTAAGGCAAGTGATGCTAGCACTTGTCTGCCAGCCCTCACATGTTACCCGCTTTATCAACGCGGTTGCAGAGTACCTTGTGTACACAATTTCTCTCTATGCTTTCTTCAAGAGGTCACGTTTTGGAACTTTAGCGGGTGTTATCTCAGTACTTATCCTCATATCAAGCCCTGGGGATAATGTCTTAACGGGTAGACTTATAGGATCCTTTATATTCCCCTTCATGCTGTCCTCCCTGATATACTACCGTACAGGTCAGATCTCAGCATTAATCTCCTCAACACTGTTCATGGTAGGGATGGTATTCCAGCATGGATCCCCTGTTGTAGGATACCTTCTGCTATTCTTCCCGGTGCTATTAAGGGGTTGGGATGAGGATCTAGGGTTGGAGAACGCCTCTAGGAGAGTGGGGGTTATCACTGTGATACTATTTGCAGTGGCTCTAATATACTGGGTCTACACACACATAGTCATGCAAGTCTCCCACACTGGCATATCCTTCTTAGAAAGTATTATAGGCTATCTACCTGTTCGACATGAGGCTATATCACCTTGGACTTACGTACCACGCTACGAGTCAGGAAGTTCAGAAAGTTACCTAGTGTACTCCTACGCATGGGCCTTCCCAGTAGCAGTGTCAACAGCATTACTACTTAGCTACTTAACTAGAGTGTTAACTCGAAGGAATAAAGAAAGCTCCCAAATCATTGGGGTAACATCAGCTTTCCTAGCAACTACAATTGTAGGAGCAAGCTTCCTAGCGTACAAGGTCTCTGAAAGCGGTCAATACTTCATACCTTTAGGATACTTCTTAGCTATGATCTCCTCAACAATAGCTCTTTCGAGGATCTTAGAGAGGAACCTAAAAGCATCTTTTACGGCTCTGATCCTGTTGGCCCTATTCATCTATACGGGCACTAGTTCCCCCTCACATGCTAACCTTGAGCACCCCGAGTTTGAAAGTGCAGCCAAGATCCATAGGCACACTAGGTACATAGAGGCGTCGCTAGTGTCGAAAATGCTAGATCCGCAGAGTAAAGTATACTACGATTACGATCTTCCTATAAGTGGGGGTATATACAAAACGATTAGGGAGAGACTTTACCTAGTACTGCAGGGATACGATCCGAGAGCTCTAGATCAAGGTGACGTAATATACGCTATAAAGAATGCAAGGTTAAACGGTAAAGAAACAATATTCTTTACAACGAGTGTTATATACAGAAGCGATTACTATACACTCTTCTACGTAGTGAGCTGAAGTAAAATTTAAAAGAGGATCGAATCGATGATTCCCGATAATCCTCCTATATGTATAGTTATAAGAACATATTACAGAGCTGAATCCTTAGCTAAGGTTTTGGATTCCATTTTAGCTCTTGACTACCCTAAAGAGCTTATTAAAGTTACTGTTGCAATAGATTCCCGCGATATCAACGCCTTAAAGGTTATAGAAGAGTTTAAGGCTAAAGGCTTAAGACTCGAGGCGATAATCTTAGACGTCAACTCAGCTACGAGAGGTTGGAATCTTGGGATTGTTAGTTGCGATAGTGAAATCGTTATGGTGTTACCTGACGATATAATACTTCATCCCGAAGTAATAAACATCGCTTTAAGGTATTTGAATGATGTAAAAGTCATCGCCATAGGTTTCCCAGCAATATCTATAAGCCCTTCACTAGAAGAGAAACTTCACCATTGGAGGTTTATAGGTTTAAAGGCCGTTGAAGCTTCTGCTATACCACCTGTTGTGTTCTTTAAAAAGTCTGCGCTAATGAAAATAGGTCTTTATAGAAAGGACATGGGCCCCCCGCTAACTATTCATGAAGACTGGGAACTCGGGTCTAGGATAAGGAGATCTGGTTATAAGGTACTAGTATCAGGTGAGCTTTACATGCTACACATAGAAAACTATCTAGGCTCTAGGAATGAGGATATCGGTATCGCCGTAGACCGGCATAAGTGGAGTATCCTAGTTAACATGCTTAGAATGTTTACAAAACATGTAATATGGTACTTTAAGGCCTACACGAGTAAGCATTGGTGGAGCTTCTTCCAGGTCTTAAAGGTTAGTCATCCCTCTCAAAAGCTTGAGTATGCAGTATACTACATGATACCCCCGATTGCCATCCTACTACTGGTAGCCAACATCTTCTGGTTCCTAGCATTCCTAGTAGTAGTGCTTGCCTTTATAGAGGTTTACAGCTTTATACGAGGTTACTATAGGGTGTTGAGTGCCCGGGAGAGGCTAGTTTACCCCGTTATACTAGTTCTAGTCAGGGTTACCAGATCATACTTAGCGTTAATCGGGTTACTATACAATATAGTTAGGAAGGCTATGAAGGGTTGAGTTAGCTTATGGGATTTGCTGGTAGGAGAATAGCAGAGGGTAGCGCGTGGTTATCTGCCGGTCAGCTTGCTTCAACGGCTATAGCTTTTGCGGGGAGTATAGTGATAGCGAGGCTGCTTACGCCAAGCGAGTACGGGCTTATAGGTGTAGCCCTTGCATTTCCAATGCTCGTACTGGGATTGCTGGATTTCGGGATTTCCGAAGCTATAGTTAGGTTTACACCGTTAGATAAGGGTAAGGGATACATATCAACAGCATTCCTACTTAAGATTGTATCGGCTATTACGACCTCGCTTCTGGTTTTTACATTATCAGACTACGTAGCTATTGCTCTTAACAGACCCTACGTAGCCTCCATGATAAGAATACTCTCCATCTATGTTCTTTGCGAGATCATAGCTAGTGCTGTAGATAAGATCTTAATAGGTGCTGGGGAATACCATAAGGCTATCTTATTAAGCTTAGTACGTAACTCTGTTAGAATAACGACATCAATACTTTTAATTACCTTAGGTTTAGGTGTCTACGGATCTATATGGGGATTCTCTGTAGCTTCAGCATCAGCTTTAGTCATCTCGCTAATCCTCGTCTCCAAATATTTGAGGGATGTAAAGTTTAATGTGAAGCTGCTTGGAGAGATAGTGAAGTTCTCATTATCACTTTACATGTCCGTAGTCTTAGGACTTCCTTTAAACCAAGTGATAAGCATATTCTTAGCTAGGCATGCTACCAACGTTGAACTAGGTAATTATTCCATAGCCTCTAATCTCTTAATACCGCTTAGCATAACTGGTGGTGCTATGGCTATGAGCATATACTCAACACTACCACTTCTACTAGGTAAGGAGGATAAGCTACGTGAGGTCATCTATAAGTCCACAATATACACCTCGATAGTAGTTCTACCCATAGCTATGGGTTTAATAGTTTTCTCTAAGCCTCTCGTATATATAATCTATGGTCCTCAGTATAGCTTAGCACCAGCTTACCTATCTCTCTTAGCATTAACAGGTTTAACAGCTGTACTAGGCTCATACGTTATAGAGCCGTATCTTATGAGGGTTGGTGAGACTACGAAGGTAATGAAGATTAGCTTGGTAAACTACCTTGTATACGTATCGCTAGTGCTTCTCTTAATCCCAGCATATAAGGTCATCGGGTTAATTGTAGCTAGTATAATAGCAGAGTTCTTTTCTACTCTATACGGATTATACATCATCCGTAAAGATTTCGGGTTAGAGATAGTGGGTAGACGTAACATAGCAATACTAGGAGCACTTTCGCTTCCAGCAATAACCACATGGTTAACAAACTTTCTCCCACTCTCAAGATTATAATTAAGTATATCCTCGGTGCTATAGTATACCTATTCGCTTTAATATTAATATTATCCATAACTATCCAAAGACATGAGCTATTAGAGTTGGTCGAGATGTCTAGGAACGCTAAACTTCTTAGCCTTATTGTCCCGAAGAGCCTTTTAACTATACTAGTACTCTCAAATTATCTGAGCTACGTTAAGAATAGATTTTCAGCTAATAAACACAGCTAGGGGGCTTTCTTCGTGAGGAGATATATAGCAGTTGTCATATCCTTCTACGATCACTTGACCTCGTATCACTATCGGGTGGCATATGAATTATTTAAACTAGGAGTACCGGCTACCTTCTACATTGTAACTCGTGAACCTCCATAGTCTATGTATCTTAAGTACGCTAAGAAAACTATTTCTATGAAGCATAAAGTAGGCTCTCATAGTGTCTCTTATGCTAATCTACTGAGGATAAGAGACGACGAGCTATTATTTGAGGTTGGGGAGTCTAGAAGGGTTCTAAAAGAGGTAACAGGACAGGAGGTGGTGGGTTTTGTATACTTGCATGGCTTTTATAATTCAAAGGTCGTTTCAATCGTCGGCAAGTTTTACGGATACGGTAGAACCATATATTGCAGATTTATGGGGGTGTGTAATAGCATCAATGCATTAAATATGATCTATGGATTAAGCAACATATCTCCATCACCGTTACTTGATATCCTCCGAGGAGTGAATTTAGACTGATGTTAGCGTTCCACTTTAAGCCTTTGTGGGAAATAGTTAAGCTGTTCAAGAGTCTAAAAGTAGAGTTTCTACATGTGAAGGATATGGGTAATGAACTACGTTAGTATAGTTTTAAATATCTCATCGCCAAATCATAGTGATGTAAGATATACTGGTGATAATGAGTGAGAATCGCTGTAGTAGATGATGCTGGATTTGGATTGGAAGGCGGTGGGGGTGTTTACGGTAAGGAGGTGTACTCTGGAATTCTCTCCGCTATATATAAAGAGTTGCTTGGCTTTGATGTAGTTAAGGTACTCTTAGGAGAGGGGGCTACGGAGTTCGAGGATGTGATTAGAGTTATTGGCTCTAAGACGCCCATTATCAGGGCCCTATACGATAGTAAGGCTACTAAACAGCTCCTAGGGATATTTAAAGAAAGAGGTGTCGAGGTTATTCATGCAAACATAATCAACCCCCGTTATGTTAACCCTCTCATTACCGTTAAGGAAAAGCTTGGCATAAAACTCGTGATAACAGTACATTCCTGGGCATTCGCATGCCCAACCAGCTGGAAGATAAGGTTTCCTGAAATGAAGCCCTGTGATGTGAAAGCTCTCAGCATTGAGTGTATTAAGTGTATTAGGAGTATGAACAAGGCTCTCGGCACCAGGTACGCTGAAATCGTCAGAGGTTTCTTCCTCACATACAGCCTACAGAAGCTTGCCAGAAGCTCGGATCTCATTATAGTCCCCTCAAAGGAGCTCACGAAGAGGTTAGCCGAGGAGGTAGGCTTAGGCAACGTAATACATATCCCTAACCCAGCTAATCCCCAACTCTTAAGCCTTAAACCTACCCCGCCGGAGTCTAATGTAGCCCTATTCATAGGGAGACTAGACTTCTCTAAAGGAGTCCACATACTTCCGAAGATAGCTGAGCTGATCAAACCTGTCGAGCTACACGTAGTCGGTCAGGGACCCCTCAGAGACCACATACTCAGAGACCCTCCGGAGAACCTGATCTATCACGGGTACGTAAGCAACGAGGAGAAGATAGCCCTGTTGAGAAAAGCCTCAGTAGTAGTTGTACCCTCTATATGGCATGAACTCTATGGATACGTTGTTATTGAGGCATTCTCCATGGCTAGGCCGGTAGTGGCATTCTCCCTTGGCGGACCAAAAGAGCTAGTAGAGTCTTCAGGCGCCGGGCTTCTAGCCACTCCATACAATATTAAAGAGTTCTCGGAAAACGTCAAGAGCTTAGCACTAAACAAACAGAGATCATTCGAACTAGGGCTTAAGGGAAGAAAATACGTTGAGGAGACTTTAACGATATTCAAATACGCAGAGAGATTTAAAGAGTTTTTAAGAATTATGGTATAAGTGGGGAGATTTCTCTGTTTCCAAGGATAATTCTAGTAGCAGAACTAAAGGCAGACGTTGTGGCTCATAATTATCTGGTTGTGAAACAGTAGAGGCGGAGGCTATGAATCTAAGTCCACGGAAACGTAATATGTCTCTCAGACTACTTACATTAGTGAACTTACTTGCAAGAAGTGGCGGAACTACTAGAGCACTTCAATCTCTAGATTATTATTATTACAGAATTGGCTGGCGGCTAACAACGTTTATCGACTACCTCACCTACATATGGAGTGTAAGGGAGGGATTTGAAGATGTTATAGCAATCTATAAGAGGTACAATATAATACCTGTTGGGTATGAGAGGCCTGTTTCCCTAATACATCTGTTGAACATTTCCCCTAAGAGCAGGAGATGGTTATATAGTGTTATTGGCGAGCTGCTATACAAATATAACCTCCGTAGGAAGGTTTTCCTAACAAGGGGTTACAAACCAGATGTCATAATTTCGTTTCACGAAAATTTACCTTACTTGCGCTTAGCCTCTGAGCTTAAAAACTTGTATTCGGCTCCTACCATAACATTCCTTCAGCTCCCACCTTTCTATGGAGATAAAACTAGGATTCAGAGTATTAAAGAGGCTTGTCTTTTACATAGAAGACTGCTTGCTAACACGTGGTCTGAGAAGGCTTTAGATGCCATTCTAGGTCTCCTAGAGGTTGAGAATTTCAAAGAAAATATAAGGGAGATTGAAGGCTTGCTAAATTCGTTGGACATGGTAATAGCTGTAACTAAGGCAATAGCAATTGAGATGCAGAGAGTTCCAAGGAACTTAGTATACATAGATCCCGGGTATTCGCTAGACGACAATGCCATGGATATTATTAGAAGAGTTAGAGCATTAAACATTCCACGTGAGGACTACATAGCTTTCATAGGAAGACCTATGGATTGTCGTAAAGGTTTTACTGAGGCATTAATAGCTTTTAAATACCTACTCAAAGAGTTTCCTCCTTTAAAACTCCTTGTAGCTGGTACAACATCACCTAGTTTTAAGAGGAGAGCCTATCGCTTTCTAGAGAAACACTTGGGAGTAGACGAGTCAAAGGTTATTTTTACTGGTCTCCTAAGCCGAGAAGATCTCTATAAGTTAATTTAATTAGGAGAAGTCGCCTAATCCTTCACCCCAGTCATGTCGACTCCTATTCCTTAGCAGTTTTAGAGTCACTTATGTTGGAGATTCCTGTAATTGCCTACCGTATACCAGCCCTTGATATGTACTATGGTAATATTGAGTGTAAGGGCATATGGCTTGTGAAGGAGGGGTTTATCGATGCTTTCGTGGGAGCCGCAATCGAAGTACTTGAGCTGGAGAGGAAAAGAGACTTAAGGATGGAGCCTCCGAGAATACGCTCTATGGATGTCATAATGAGAGATGAAGTAGAGTTGATAAACAGGGTTCTGAGATGAGCGAAGCCGTTATCTTAATAACAACGCCCGTTGAGAGCCTCCCAGCGGGAGGCTTCATTAGGGATGCAAAAATTCTGCCCTACTTCTCAAAGGCATTGAAAGCCAGAGGGTTCTCAACAGTTATCCACGTACCAGTCAACAGCATTGCTTCTGCTATAAAGTTAGCTGTTAGAGGAGGTTTGGAAATCAACGAAGCTTTTGAGATCGTGGCCAAGAACCTATACGATAGTATGAGGAGAAGCAGCGTCTATGCTCCTCTCATAGATGAAGCTCTTGCTGAGTCCCTATCGCTTCTTAAATGGGAATTAAATTATGGGGGACTTTCAGCCAAGGCTATTAACAAAATCCTGGGTTTTGGATACGTCTACATCCATAGGATTAAGAGTTCAGAAGAAGTGTTATTAAGAAGGTTTATAAGGTTCGTTGGCTCAAGCTTCGGCAAAGTACCCTTTGTTTACTCGATGAACGAGAACATAGAGCACTTCATATCCTTAACTAATCTAGTAAAAGCCGTTAAGCTACCTGCAGGCATTATGCTACAGTTACCCCTCTACACCTATTCTACCCTCTTCTCACCCAGTGAACCTAGGTTAACCACTAGGATAGCAAATCAGCAATTAAATAATTACCCAAGAAGTCTCTTCATAGATGTTACTGGAAGAGGCCTCCTAAAGCTTATCCAAGCTGTCTCACCTGCACCTCTAGTTGAGAGCTACGACCTAGTGGATATAGCCCGTAAACATAGTACTAGAATCAGTATCCCGGTTCCGGCAAACGCGTTTGATAGAGAGATCCTATCGTATAGAAGTCGACGGGAAAAAGAGCCCCTAGCGATCTACTTTGGGAGGCTAACTCCAGCAAAAGGTCTCTACGATCTACTGTATATATGGAGCCATGTAGAGAGGACCTTACCTGAGGCTAAGCTAATGCTCATAGGTCCCTTCTCATCTGAAAGAGTTGAAAGAGAGTTTAAGAATCTGAGGTTTAGGCTAGGCTTGAAGAACATAGAATACTTAGGATACTTTGAGCACAGGGAGGAGCTGTATAGACGTGTAGCGGAGGCTAAGGTGCTAGCATACCCATCCCACCAAGACGCATTCCCACTCACAGTACTAGAAGCTATAGCACTAGGACTTCTATGCGTCGCTTATGATATCCCAGCTCTAAGATACGTATATAGAGAAGTTCCCTCGGTCACATTGGTAAAGAAGGGGGATATTGAGGGTATGAGTGAAGCTCTCGTAGAAGCTCTTAGAATGGAATACAGCAACTACCTTACAGTACAAACGAACCCTAAGCTTCTAAGGTTTCTAGAGGTATACGGCTCTTGGGAGAACGTGGCTACAGCAGAACTAAGTAGTATACTTGGTTACCTAGGGGAATAAAAGCGGGATCTTTACGCTGAAGGAAAAACTATTTAAATACATAGGGAGAGCATTAAAGGTAATCAATGTCCTAGGATTGTACGAGGGGATTCTCTACACAATAAAGGCTAAGATACTGAGAAGCAAATCTGCAAATGCAATATTACGGATAGCCTTACATGGAGAGAAGGTCGTGGAAATGGGTAAAGATGTGTACATGTGGCGTGGTAAGGTTTTTAAGGTGCCAGGAGAGCTTGCAACCGATTTCTTATCTGTAGTTTCTGAGATAGTTGCGGATAAGATTTACGTTCTCGAAGGTAGTTACGATGTTATAGTGGATATCGGCGGATTTTTAGGTGAGACTGCTTGGTGGTTTAAAACTAAAGGCTATGCTAAGAGGGTTATAGTGTTTGAGCCTGTATACTACGATCTGTGTAAGAGTAATATCGGTGATGTAGCTGAGGTGCACCCTATAGCAGTGCATTGGAGTAAGGGAGTGGTCGTATTTGAAGTAAGGGGAGGGAAATCTCGGATAGCCCCTAATGGAGAGAAAGTAGCTAAGGCCGTTACCTTAGCCGAGATACTAAGCTCTTTAACTGGGAGGGTGGCTGTTAAAATGGACTGTGAGGGCTGTGAAGAGTCTATACTCCACACGCCATGCGATATACTTAGAAGAGCTGAGGAGTACATTGTTGAGATACACTCACGGGTTAGCATGGAGAGTATTGTGAGGTACATGGAGAGGTGTGGTTTCAGCGTCTCTCCAAGATTAGTGTATTCTAGTGAGCTAGCTATTTATCATTTCCGTAGGCACCTTCTAACTCCGAGATGATAAGAGGTTTTATTGTGGTATCATCACAGTACTCATGATCTCATAGGGTTGATGGGTAAGGGCTATGAGTAGAAGAGCTATTGTTTTGTCTGAGCTCTTTTGGCCTGAGGGAGGTGGTGCTGAGCTTGCTACCTACTTAATCACCGGCATTCTTAGAGAAGTTTTTGAGATAACTGTGGTTACCGGTTCGAGAGATTCCGCTGTACTACCGGGTGTTAGGTATGTCTATGAGCCTTTACTCGCTAAGAGGGAGAAGGCTTTTCTATGGCTTAATATCTACAGGCTTATGAAGACGGAGAGGTTTAAGAAATTGATTTGTGAAGCTGATATTGTATACATACCTAGGCTTGCTTTCCCTGCAATACCCTATGTTAAGGGGATGGGTAAGACTGTTGTTGTCCATCTACATGACTATATACCTTTATCGTACTCTGCAGCCATTCTGGCACCATACGAAGAGCATAAGCACAGGATTACACACGATGATGTAAAACTAGAGTGCGGGAAGGGGGTGAAGTACTGCTTAGGGGCCAGCATACTATGGTGGTTACCCAAACTAGTGAGAAGATGGATTACACTAGCAGATAGGATAGTATGCGTATCTAGGAGACAGGCAGAGATAATCATAGACCTAGTGCCAGAACTGAAGGATAAAATTGAAGTAGTATACAATCCAATCCCACCAAAGCTAGCTAGCTATAACTCGGTAAAAGCTCCCAGCAATACACCTACTTTCCTCTACGTTGGTGGAGATAGGTATGTAAAGGGATTTCATATATTAGTAGAGGTAGTGAAGAAACTAGGTAGGCAAGGTGTTAGAGCAAAGTTTATACTCACGAATACCTACAATCAAAGAAGCCTTAAAACCCTTAGAACCCTGAGCCAGAGATACAAAAATATTGAAATCAATGTAGTAGGTAGAGTGAATCATCATGAACTACTAAACTTACATAGAGAGGCGTGGGCATTAATATTCCCTTCCCTATGGGAGGAGCCACTACCATATTCAGTCGTAGAATCCATGCTAGCAGGGACGATACCAATAGCCTCAAGGGTTGGCGGTATACCTGAAATTGTTGAAGGAACCTACGCTGATTATCTAACATTCATGCCAGGGGATCTTGAAGAGATTGTTGGGAAGATAGAGAAGGTCTTATCTTTACCCCAGAGTCGACTAATTAATATCGGTTCTGAGTTAGGAGAGATCATACGTAGGAAATTTAATAACAGCGCTCTCAGACAGCGGTTGCTTAAGGTCTTTAGTGGATGAGATTGAAAGGAGGGTGTTAAAGTGTGAGTTTATTTAAATTTTAGGAGCCACTATGAAGGTGCTATTATTCCACGATAGGTTAGATGTTTGGGGAGGGACGCAGCGGGTTTTCTTAGCCACTTTAGAAGCTCTTTATCAAATGGGTTTTCAAATTAATATTGTAACGTTGTATAAACCTATCTTCAGATTTCTAACATCTGGGAGGTTAAATATAGAAAAGCTGACATACGCCCTCCCCCACAGGGTTAGAGGGCTTCCTTCACATATAAGAGGACTCTTCCCTCTATACCTGATGATAAGAACTCTTTTTGAAAAGGCAGATCTAATTGTGCAGACCTCAGGGGTAGACATTCCATTAGGTTCCTTCATTCCACCTATTAAGACTGTCAATAACCCACCAAGAATAATATATGTACACAGTTGTCAGTCGTCGGCAGTTTTCTCAAAGGAAATTAGCAACAAGCCATTAATAGAGAAAATATACAACATCTCATATGTTGAACTATACAGACAGTTTTTCCAAAGACTCCACGACCAAGCCATATTAAATAGTCTAGTAGTAACGAGTGCGTATTGCTGGGCAGATCGCATTAAAAGCTTATATCCAAGTACTAAGCCGCTAGTTATCTACCCGCCAGTAGATGTAGATAAGTTTAGTCCTCTAGCTAATGTTCCTCGAGATGAAAAGATCGTACTTACTCTAGCTAGAATAGACCCTTCGAAGCAACTTCATAAGGTAATACTCCTTAGCAAACAAATGCAAACAAGTGATATAAAATTTGTTATCGTCGGATCGCTAACCGATCAATATGTGCCGTATTATCAAAAGCTGAACAAGCTAATTAATCAGTTAGATGTGAGGGATAGAGTTAAAATCTTAGTAAACGTATCGGGTAAACAATTGATTGATTTAATGAGAAAGTCGAGTATATTCTTTTACGCTTCTCCCGACGGCTTTCCCATAGCTAAAGTAGAGGCTATGGCCGCGGGTCTGATACCTGTTGTCCCAGATCTATGTGGAGTTAATGAAGGTGTTCCCAGAGAGTACCGCTTTAGAGATTTAAAAGAGGCTGCAAGAATAATTGAAGATAATATTAATGCTCCAGTTCGTAAGCGTGTAGAACTAAGCGAGTATGCAAAGAAGTTTTCAAAGTATCGATTTAAGACTAAACTCAAGCTCGTGATTAGTAAGGTTTTAGATATTAGGGAAGAATACGTATTTAATAGCTAGTCTTCAAAGTTAAATTAAGTTATGAGAGTAATAGTTATTCATCGCTCCTTCAATATCCTTGGTGGTGCTGAGCTATACTCTTTTAATGTTATTAGAATCTTGGCTAGTTTAGGCTTTAGTACCAAGGTTTACACCTTGGGTATGAGCAGTTCGATCAGCAAGTTGGTATTCTCTGATAGGATTAAGTTTATGCTTGTTAAACCTCTTCTGAGGACAGGAGGTATATATGATCTTATATTTGACACCTATAGCTTATCTAGGATTTTAAAATATGAGCGTTTAGACGCAGACATGGTGATTAATACTAAGGCTAATGAAGTCCCTTTGGAAGCTGATGTATGTGTTGTTCATTACCCCCTAGGGTTCACACTATACTTCTGGGATAGGGTTCCTCCCGGTGCAGGGATAGATCCTAAGTATGTTAATAGCTTGTCTTGGAAGCTCTACATACAACCTTTTAGAGAATGGTTTTACATGTTTAGCGATAGGAATCTTCGACGCTGTAGAATTATAGTTGCTAACAGTAGATGGACTGCTAAACTTCTGGAAAAGCTTGGTGGATTGGATTCTATGGTTATATATCCTCCCATAGACCCTGAGTACCTTAGACTACGTACGGGTGTATCTAAGGAGAACGTAGTCGTAACGATCTCCCGCTTCGACCCTTCTAAGGGTATTGAGGCGGTTCTCTATATGGCTAAGGGCATTCCACAAGCTAAGTTCATAGTTATAGGGAGGGTAAGTGATAGAACCTCCTATAACTACTATAAGAGTATCAAGATGCTTAGGGAAAAGCTGGGGTTAAGTAATCTATACCTATTTCCCAACTTAAGTGAGGAGGCTAAAAGATCAATCCTCTCAAGAGCTAAAGTGTACTTCCACCCAGCAGTAGGGGAGCACTTCGGCATATCAGTTCTTGAAGCTCTCGCCTCAGGGGCTATACCTATTGTAAATAAGTTTAGTGGTTCCTGCATTGACATAGTGGAGGGTTCTGGATACGGTTTCTGCTACAATAGTTACGCTGAGGCCTTAGAAATAATTAAGGACATGCTAAGCAAGGAGGAGTTCGAAGCCTTTAACGCTGAGATGCTTGGTAAAGTCCTCTCCAAGTTCTCGTTTGATGAGTTTAGTAAGAGGTTTACTGAGGTAATCTATAGAATCACTAGAGGTAAGACTTAAAGTTTAGGTAAATCACATGCTAATCTTCATAGGACCAACGGCATCCGGTAAGACAACCCTGATGAGGTTACTCTGTAGGAGTATTAGAGAGAACGGAGGGAAATGCTTATACATCACCTCCCCGCCCTTCGGAGGCCTAGCATACTTCATCACCCTACTCCTTTCTACAGTACTGATCTACGCTTACAATCCTGGTGAAATGTTAGCTAGGAAGAAACGCCTAGCGGTATTAGAGGTTATGAACTACAAGTTACTATCAAAAATTCTACCTCTACTCATCATATCTGATTTCATCTTCAAGATAGCACAGCAGACAGCGTTCATAATACTTGAGAAACTGGGTTTTATAATACTAGTTGAGGACTACTATCCTCAGATGATAGCTGATCACCTGGTATACTATAAGCTCTATGGAAGCAACTCAAAGATGACGAGAAGCCTTATAGCCTTAGAGTTCAGTATCCTCTATAAACACTCTACTGGGCCCCGAAATACCACCTGCATATACGTTTATGCTGAGGAAATAGCATTAAGAGAACGGGAGCTTAGGAGGTTCGGAGGATTCTTAGGTGTAGGTGGCTTTTATAATAAAGTAGTACGTAGCCTATTACCGCGAGTTATATGCGAGCATGTAGGACTTAAAATTAAATATATTAACACTACAGTGTAGTGTAAAGGAGCTCCTAGTGAGTGATACCTTAGTTAGCATCCTCATAGTTGTGAGGAATGAGGAGCGAAACCTACCGAGGCTCCTTCAGCTAATAGATAGACAGACGTACAGTAATTTAGAGATCGTCCTCGTAGATAATGGTTCTAACGATAAAACTTTCAGTATCATGAGGGAATATAGTAAGAAGTCCCCCTTTAAAGTTAAGGTAGGAGTAGCTCTCAGTACACTAGCTAGAGCATACAATAGAGCTTTAAACATGGCTAGCGGAGATTATATTGCTATAATAGGTGGCGACGAGCTTCCCACACCTACATGGATAGAGGAGCACGTAAAGTGTCTGAAGGAAGGTTGTGACGCCTGCCTCGCTCCAGTAGTTTACATACCTACATCAAAGAGAATTTCTAAGGTATGCACGTGGTATTTTAATAGAAGCCTCTTAGAAGTGCTATTTAATAAGCTCAAAACCCCTGAGAGGATAGTGTTTAATACGGGTAATGTATCATTTAGAGCTGTTGCAATAAAGAAGGTTGGATTCTACGATCCTATGACAGTCTCTGAAGATGGAGAGATGAGCTATAGGTTTCTAAAGTACGGATTTAAGCTATGCTTTAACGAGCACGCGATAGTGTTCCACCTAGCTCCTAGCAATTATAGACAGCATATATCGTTTTGGTGGAAGCTAGCATACGCGAACAGAGCTTTACTTCAGGTACATCCTTACTTAGATCTTAAAAAGATTTTCATCAGAAATATCCTATTATCACATGTAGATCCACGTGAATGGATTAAATCTTCCCTCTATAGGGGAGAACACCTGCTTAGCTCTATACTCCTACATGTTTCAGCATTTCTCACCTTACTAATAACGTCTTCATACTTAACATTATTAAGAAAAGAAGTTCTAAACAGGTATATTCAGAGGATTAAGTAACGTCGATGATCATAACAATTAATATAGTAATGTATCGGACTGATCCAGAGTCTCTGAACGAATCTATATCTAAGTTTAAGGTATCTTTGGTGAGAAAATGAAGAGAGTATGCCTCGTAGGCGTTTCTCCTAATGATAAAGGTGGGGTTGCGAGAGCAATGCTATACCTAGCCTTCATTTACAGGATGCTAGGGTACAATGTTGTATGGCTTGAAATCCAAAGAGCTAACTTCTCGACACTTAGCACGTGTGATATCATACATGTCAATGTTCCATTGAGATTTAAAAACCTTTGGCTAATTTTACTACGAAAGCCCAGAAAAATATTAACATTACATGGACTTATCCTAGACGAAGCTAGATCCTCTCTTTATCTCTCTCACACCATATTAGAAAAGCTTAAAGCACTAGTTGGGTACATCAATATATCGATCCATTGGATAGCACATAAGTTCATATTAATCCCACTCATCTACGACTACGTTACTGCAGTTGCCTATATAAAGGTTAAAAAGAACAATGTTAGAGCCATAGTTATCCCTAATCCTATTACATGCAAAATGATATCAGGTCATGGGGAGAAGTCTTTAACACCTCATTCAATCGAAGTGATTTTTGGTACATATGTAGGTGCCGGCGGCTGGATTGAGGTTCTATTAGGACTTGTTAGAATTGTACGTGTTATATATTTGATTAATAGAAGGCTTAAAGAGCTTAGTAATAAACAGCAGGTTATTTTACATGTATACGGGGATGTGCCACCAATATTACTAGAAGCACTATCCAAATATTCCTTCGTAAAGTTTATAGGTTATTTAGAACGTTCAGAGTTCATTAAACGTCTTAGTACCGCAGATCTATTTATAGAGAGATTTCCCCTTCCCGAACTCAGATACATCACATTAGAGGCTATGTGTGTTGGAATACCTGTTGCGAAGTTCTCTATGGACCCTGAGTCGGAGGAAATGGTTGATGGATTTAATGGCATACTGGCAACTAGCGATGAGGAGATGGTTGAGAAGCTCACCAAGTACATCCTTAACATGGATGAAATGAAGAGAGCTTTAGCGACTAACGCTAAAAATACTATAGTTAAAAATAGGGATCCTAAATACATAGCAGTTATGTGGAGAACAGTAGTAAATGAATTAATTTCACGTAAGGATAAAAGATACATGTAGGTAGCAATCTTGAAATGCAGAGGCTGTCCCACACATTTTGCATTGATTAGCAGACCTCTAATGTTCTTAAAGATCTAAGATACTTCATCGTTATACTTAGCTAGAGGGCTTTAGCCTGACATATAATATTATAGACGTGACTTATAGAGGAATCCATTTTATAAGGAGAATTAGGAAAGGCCTTGGTGCGGCTTTCAGAAGTCGTTTTAAAGTAGTTGTAGGTTATATACGCTATTTTAATGCTAAACCTAACATCTACGACCCTCGCGATTATGAAATTCTACAATTACTAATATATGAATGTGGCTTACCTCTTAATACATATACCTTAAATCGTTTACTTAATAGAACTCCGACTTTAATTCAATTCGGTGATGGTACTTTATATGCTATTATGGATCTTGAGGACTTTTATCACGCATCTATGTGCTACGAACCTCAAACTCTCACGTTTATTCAAAGGCATCTAGCAAGTGGAGGTGTTTTCGTTGACGTGGGTGCCAATATAGGTGGATATACTGTACGTGTTGCAAAGCGGGCTTATGTATACGCTTTTGAACCAGAACCTCGCAATTTTAACCTACTTAGGCTTAATATAAAGTTAAATAAGCTTCAAAACAATGTTAAAAGCTTCCAGGTAGCTGCAGACCATATTTAGGTAAAGTTACACTTGCTCTATCCAACTATCATGGTAGACATTCATTGCTACGTACAATTAAAACTACAAACTACCCTACAATCGACGTAGATATGACACCGTTAGATCTCATCTTAGCAAATGAAGATCGTATTGATATAATTAAGATTGATGTTGAGGGTGCTGAACCATTAGTGCTTAAAGGAGCTAGAGAGGTACTTAAAAGAACTAAGGCCGTTGTTATAGAAGCAACATACTTTACATCTTTTCACCAAGCCTCTTATATACTCTCTAAGTACTCTTTTAAGCCTGCGAGGAGACTTGATTTTAACATAGTATTTGTCAAAAAGTAATGTGTAGAACATATCTCACTAATAATTATCCTAACTACTACGTAAAACATACTATTATCTTTGATAACTTCTGCAAAAGCTCTGTTAATACTCATGGTAGTCGGTGCTCGCAGTTTTGCTCTGAGATATCATTCCGTCCTGAGGCTGATAAGAAACGATCTTGTAAAGTGAAAATACATATAGCCGCTAGGATAAATAATGAGGATGTTAGGGGTGTTCTTTTTGTCTTGGCTAGTTAGAAAGACTAGGGTTGCCTTGGCCTCTCGTCAACTATTTGATAATTGGTATTCGTTGTTAGCTAGCTATGCACTCGCAAAGGTAGGGTTTAACGTTAGGCTTAAAGCGAGGATTAATGATTGTATACTTGATATTCTACCAGAAGCCTATGAACGCCTTATAAGTAGGTATTATAGAGGACTAATCAAAGATCTTGAATGTAGGAGTGGTAAGGTGTTTTTGAACGGTGTAGAAGTGAGCGATATCAACGAAGTACTTAGTAGTTTAGAGAAGTGGGCTGAAGTCTTCGGCTGGAAATACGATTCTCTGTGTAATTGTTGGACTAAGGGCAACGTCCGCTTTAAGCACATGAGAGAGTCGATACTTGCAATCTTTGAGTATGGTGACTGGTACGTGGATCTAAATGTCAGAGGTAGGGTTGTTGTAGATGTTGGAGCTTACATAGG
>Ga0272449_1002287_pt1 | contig 17977 bp, 16 predicted proteins | sample YNPCB0241_FD_198679 | JGI IMG/M metagenome (GOLD analysis project Ga0272449, IMG submission 198679) | Hot spring sediment microbial communities from Yellowstone National Park, WY, United States - YNP-CB-024-1 | ecosystem: Environmental > Aquatic > Thermal springs > Hot (42-90C) > Sediment... | reverse complement strand
GCCGAGAAAGCTTTTCCAAGTTTCTTTTAACCGCCATGATAAATTCGTCTGTGGTAATTTTGCTTTTTACTGGCGGTTCAGAAACTTTTGCTACATCAACAGTCATTATTCTGTCATCTTCTATGGTGAGCCTAACCGCCTTCTCCAGTTTTGAAGCAAACTCCACCAATTCTTTTATGCCGTCTATTTCACCTCGCCTTTTCAGTGCGGCAGCCCAGGCAAATATTATGGCTGTTGGGTTGGTTGAGGTTTTCTCGCCCTTCAAATGCCTATAATAATGCTTTTGGACAGTGCCGTGAGCTGCTTCTGACAAGAAGTGGCCTTCAGGCGAGAAAAGCGCTGAAGTCATTAATGCTAGGCTGCCCACATAGGCGGTGGCTACAAAATCGGAGAAAACATCGCCGTCAAAGTTTTTACAAGCCCAGACGAAACCGCCTTCAGATCTAACCACTCGGGACACTGCGTCATCTATTAAGAAATAATGGTAATTCAGCCCAGCTTCTCGATACTTTTCCTTAAACTCTTCCTCGTAAACTCTCTGGAAAATAGCCTTGAATTGTCCGTCGTAAACCTTTGAAATAGTGTCCTTGGCTGCAAACCACAAGTCCAGCTTGTTCTCCAAAGCGTATCGGAAAGAGGCTCTGGCGAAACTTTCAATGGAAGAGTCTAAGTTGTAGATTCCTTGAAGGACGCCTGCGCCCTTAAAGCTTGGAAACTCCGCCTTAAGCACTTTACCATCGTTTTGCCTAACCACAACCTCAGCCTCGGCAGAACCGCCAAATCTAAGGCCTACACCGTCATATATGTCGCCGAAAGCATGCCTCGCAACCACTATGGGCTTTTTCCAAAAACGCACAGCTGGCAGCACATTGCTCAGGATTATGGGTGCTCTGAAAATTGTGCCATCCAACATATTTCTAATTGTAGCGTTGGGGCTTTTCCACTCCTTCCTTAAATTGTACTCTTTCACCCTTTCAGCGTTAGGCGTTATAGTGGCGCATTTAACGCCTACTCGCCACCGCTTAACAGCCTCAGCCGCCTGCAATGTCACTTGATCGTTAGTTTCATCTCTCTTCTTAATGTGAAGGTCGTAATATTCCACCTTCAAATCCACATAGGGCAGAATAAGGTTCTCCTTAACCCAAGCCCACATAACCCTAGCCATCTCATCCCCATCAATCTCCACAATGGGCTTATCCATTCCAGTTTTTTCTGTCAAACGATTGTGACACCTCGATTACCGCCTATTTTTCTCACTGGAATATAAATTAAGTTTCTCTTTATCAGTGCAATGAAAATTCATTAATACATTCAGACATGCAATAGATTAGGGGAAGCCTCATGAGCGGCGAAGAAAAATATCATTTAGTCCTATCCGTTAAGAAAATAAAGGGGAAATGTCCTGTCTTCAATGTGGGCGATAAAATTGTTGTGGAATCGCCAAAAATAGTTGTTAAAGAAACTGATAACCTTTGCATTCATGCTTTCGGCTGTATTCTCTCCATGATTGTACCCTTAAGTCATGGAGCAAGCTTTAAACAGCTGGGCTTGGCAAAGGAGGAAGGTGGAAAAGGCTATTTTCAGTGTCTAGATCCCGGAGAACCATACACACATGGCGGAACAGTGTTTTTCGAAATAAGGCGGGAAGGGATCCTAAAAGGCTGATTCACAAAATTTTTATGGAGATGCTCAACAAATTAACGCTAATATGCGAGGTTAATGTATGCTGGCTCAGCTAATTCAACTTATATTTTACGCAGCTCTTTTAAGGGCTAATGAAAACCGGTTAGAGTGGATTTTGCGCAACCTAGCCTTTGGCGTAGTATTGTTCTTGGTTGAGCTTCTGGTTTTAGCTGTTGTTCTCTACATTGCTGGAAGAGTTGTTGTGGGTAAAAAACGCGCCCTTTTCTCAGACGCCTTCATCATCGCGCTTCTCGGAACAATTTTGTCAAGCATTTTCATGGTGTTTATTCCATACAGCCTCCTCGCTTTACTTCTCAGCATCTTTGTCTGGCTTCTCTTGATTAAGAGACTTTACGAAACTGGGTGGCTTGGCGCCATCGCCGTTGGCATACTAGCCCTAATAGTTTTCGTAGTGGTTTTATTCCTTATTGCCCTACTTTTCGGCATACTCTATCTAGTGGTCGAGTGGCTTCTATCCATAGGGCTTTAATGTTTTTCAGTGAGGCTTCCAATTGGATGATGCAAGAAAACGCACAGCTCTTTTAGGCTTGGCTTTTCTCTTCCTATTGCTTTTAGCATCGTTTGAAAACACTGTTTTCTTCACTATTTTGGGGACGGTTCTCCAAAACCACTTTTTAGCCGTTGGAATGCTGTTCATCCACAATGTTCTCGTAATATCGCTTATTCTTTTAGGTATGTCCTTCTACGTGAACCTAGTGGTTTCAAACTTCTTCAAGCACGAAAAATACTCGCATATAGTGCTTGAACACCCGCGGACCTTCGCCCTAGTCTTCACGCTGATAATAGTTTTTATTAGCATATTGCGGGGAGGAACACTCATTTATGGTGGAATTATTCTTGAGACATTGCCATTAATTCTGCTCATAAGCACGCCTGTGGGGCTGATTGAAGGATACGGCATATACTTCACAATCAAGAAAACCTTAAGCAGAACACTGTCCACGAAGGATTTAATCTACATTTACGGCATATTCCTCATAGCAGCCGTGATAGAAGTCGCCTTCATAAACATCCTAATAACAATTTTGAAAGGGTAAAATATGCAAGCACGTGTTTAATCAGCGCCTAACCCTTCAATTTTCTTCAGCTTCCGCCTCAGTTCTCTTATTAGCTTTTTAAGTTTTGGGCTTAGTTCGACGGGATATTTCGCTGCATTCCTTAATCGCTTATATTTCTCTGGAAGCCTTGAAAGGTTTTCCAAAGCCCTTTCTCTTATCTCTTCCAGTGTCGGAAAATCATAGACAACTTTTCCTTTTTCAACAACTTTAACGAGTAATGGCGCCCCATCCACTTTTTCATCTTCCAAGGCTATAACATCCTTTACGAAACTGCCCTCGGCATCTCTTAATCTGAAGACTTGTTTTCTTCCCGGAAGAGTTGCTTTACCCTCGCTTAGCTTCATGATGGGTTGAAACTTGCCTTTCCCATTCACTTTTTCACACAGTTTATAGATTATGTCAACGTAGGGCCTGTCGGCGGATGTTCCCATTTTTGTGCCAACGCCAAACGAGTCTATTTTTGCCCCTTTTCTTAACAGTTCCTCTATCCTATACTCGTCGAGGTCTCCGCTTGCAAATATCTGCACATATCCAAGCCCATTCTCATCTAACATTTTCCTAACCTTTTTGCTTATACTTACTAAATCACCGCTGTCCAGCCTTACTCCGCGAAGCTTAAACCCCTTTTCTTCAAGTTCTTTAGCGACAATTATGGCGTTTTCCGCGCCCTTAATATTGTCAAAAGTGTCTATTAGGAGGGTTGATTTGTCTGGAAACGTTTTAGTAAAGGCTCTGAAGGCTTCTACTTCATTGCTGAAAAACATCACGAAAGAATGGGCCATAGTTCCAAAAACTGGTATGCCGTACTTCATCCCGGCCAAAACATTGGATGTGCCGGCGCATCCAGCTATGTAGCTTGCCCTAGCCACTTTCATTCCAGCGTCCACGCCGTGCTCCCGCCTTAAACCAAACTCGATTATAGGCTTACCTTTAGCCGCATAAACAACCCTTGAAGCTTTGGTGGCGATTGTCGTTTGAAGGTTTACAGTGTTTAACGCAAAAGTTTCTATGAGTTGGGCTTCTATTATTGGCGCTGTAACCCTAATCAAAGGCTCGTTTGGAAAGACAATGGTGCCTTCTGGAACCGCCCAAACATCACCACTAAACTTGAAATTCCGCAGGTAACCGAGGAAATCCTCTTTAAACCCTTGGCTTTTAAGAAATCTGATATGCTCTTCTGTGAACTTCATCCTTTCAATGAAACGCAAGACCTGCTCTAAACCTGCAAAAAGAAGATAGGAACGGTTTGGAGGCAACTTCCTAATGAAAAGGTCGAAGGAAGCCGGCTCAAGCTTTCGGTTGTCAAAATAGCTTGCACACATTGTCAGCTCATATAAGTCTGTAAGCATAGCCACATTTTCTTCGTCAACAAACGCTAAAGCGGCGTTCATAGGCGTTAACTTACAATAGGGAAATTATATCTTTTTCTCATATTATAAAAGGGCACGCGCATACAAGGGAGCATTATTTTCTTTTGGCAAACAAGTGATTAGCCGTATCGCAACGAAATTTGCCACAATTTGAGTGTGAAATAATGGTTACATCAATCTGATTTTGCGTTTTGGGTGTCATCATCTGGTGGAGGATAGATTCCGCCTTTTTCTTGGTTATTGCAGAAGAAGACTTCGCCGTTATCTGCCCATACTCCAACTAATAGAGCATAGACCCCTCCAGGGTATGTCTCGTTAAGATATAGCGTAACACTCCAATAGGGGTAAAGAACGTTGGCATATCTCACCGTTGGAAGAAGCTTTGCATCTGCCCGATCCTTGCTTACGTTAAAATTGGATACCCGTGTCATGTCAGGCATAAGATAGGAATAGTTCTTGACATATTTCATCGCGATTTCTATGGCTTGCTCCTTAGAAATATTCACAGAAGTATCTCCGATGACATAGGTTACCCTATGATCAACCATTCCCTGGAAAACGCCATTAAGGAAAGCAATATCTAGCACTAGGTATTCGCATTCATTGTAGACCCGTGTCTAACGGAATCTTACGGTGTTGCTAAACGCTGTAGTGGATGAACTCTTGATCTCTATGTTCAGCTTTAGGGACCCTGAAATAAGAGTTGTATTTTTCAGCGAGTCAACATTATGCAATGTATTCACCATGTCTGCTAAATCGGTTTTGTAGTAGGACTGGTATTTCTTGAGGAAACCTTCAGCTGCATCGATAGGGTCGGAATAATGCCTGTCTAAAATAACTGATCCCCTAACGACTTCCAGAAGACAGCTGTTCACAGCACCATTTTTAACTGTACATATTACCTGAAGAGTGCCCTCCTTTGACTCTAAGACATACGTTAAGACCTCTGTTTCGAAACCTTTTAAAGGATCTGATCCAATTTCAGACGGCAACTTTGGCGCACCATAACTCTTAAGAGTTACATTATATCGGGAAAAGTCAATTGGAAGCACGTTTTTTATGAAGGCTAAGGCTTTGTCATGTGCGGTTGAAACTGACGAATTATTCAAAGGGATAGCGCCAAACGACACTAAAGCCGCCGCAATAAAGACCACTACAAGAATAACAGCAAAAAGTATTTTCGTTACCCGCTTCATTTAAATGTTCACTTTATCTAACAAAATAGAAATCAAATGTAAACATATATAAGTTGCTATATTCAGCACGAAATTATACTTTTAAAATCATCACCCCTAATGCTAGAAACAGTCGAATAAGCCTCTATTTAACTGATAAGCCTGTATCATGGGAATGGGCAGGTTTTGGTTGGGCAGCCTCCAGCGTATTCTGATTCTGCTGAAACAAATTTTTTCTCGGCGGTTTTCACCTCTCCAATGTAGAGGACTTGTTCGGGTTTGCTTCCATAACGGAAAACTGTTACGCCTTTGCACTTCAGCTTCCAAGCCAACTCAAACACTTTTCTCACATCTTCAACACTTGCCTCATAAGGCATGTTAACAGTTTTTGAAACAGCGTTATCCGTATACTTCTGGAAAGCCGCCTGCATCCGCACATGACATTCAGGCGCAACATCTAAAGCTGTTACAAAAAGCCGCTTAACATCTTCTGGGATTTTTTCAATTTTTTGAACAGAACCAGTTTTCGCTACTTCTTCAAGGAGTGTTACATCATAAAAGCCCCTTTCCTTGGCTATTGTTTCAAACAGCGGGTTAATTTCAAAAAGCCTTGTACCATCCAGCACGTTTCTTATGAAGGAGACTGCAAATATAGGCTCGATTCCAGACGAGCACCCAGCGATTATGCTTATGCTTCCAGTTGGGGCTATTGTTGTCACCGTGGCGTTTCTCATAGCCTTATACCTGTCTTTCCATATGCTCTTTTCAAAGTTTGGAAATGAGCCTCTTTTCTCGGCGATTTCTTCAGACTTTTTGTGAGCCTCCTCGTTGACGAACTTCATCAGTTTTTCGGCAATTTCTAAAGCCTTTTCAGAATTGTAGGGAACCCCGAGCTTTATGAGCATGTCAGCGAATCCCATGACGCCTAAACCAATTTTCCTGTTAGCCCTCGTTATCCTTTCAATTTCCTTCAAAGGATACTTGTTAGCGTCTATAACATTATCCAGAAAGTGCACCGCGTTCCTAACCGTTTCCCTAAGCTTATCCCAGCGAATTTCCCCATCCTCAACCATCCTTGAAAGGTTAATCGATCCCAAATTGCACGATTCATAGGGAAGCAGCGGCTGCTCGCCGCAATTATGCACAATAAAACCGTTGGCATCAAAAGCGTTTTTCCCAGGAATTTTAACATCGAAAACCTCCTCGTTACCATTATAGACTACGCTTTCCATAGCGGCTATAAAACGCTCTCTGTTTAGCTTCCTCTTGTAATTCCTAAGGATATTATTCAACTTTCTCTCTTTGTCCGTGTCTCCAAATCCGATTTTTTGACTGAAATATAAAACATTCTCTTTGGAAATAACCAGTTCGTGTTGCGGTTTACACAAATATTCTTTAATTCCCCCCTTACCGTCTGGCATTTTTGAAGAACTCCAAGTCCTTCTGTTTGTATAAATTTTTGAATATATGCCAAATCTTAGGAGAATACGCTGGACTGCTTTGAGAATCTCCAAGTCGCTTTGAGCTAACCGTATGCTGACGCCCTTTTTCTGGTTCCCTTGAACTGAACCATCAGAATCGAATAATCCCTTAATTACTCCTCTACAAAAATCTGATGATGCCTCCTCCATTAAAACTGTGATTTTCTTCTCTCCTGGTTTTAATCCTAATGCTTCAGTTATTTTCTTCAAATAGCCCAGAGACAAGCGATATTCTGACCTGTTCTTTACGCGTATCCATCCGCTAAAATCCGATCTGTGCGGGAAATTTTCGGCGTATGCGTAAACGAGTTCTCTTACGGCTTTTTTGCCTTCACTCTCTCCCCAAGAAGATAAAATTGCCTTGTCCTTTTTAATTGTTCCATCACCTAAAAGTAAACCTGTCAAATAGCCTTCTTCAAATGTGAATTTTCCACTCCAAGAATTTATCGTTCTGTTGTTGCTTAAGATGATTTTGTCTCCTCTTTTTAGGTCTTCAACCTTCACCCATTCAGTCTCAATTCTGTATCTTGTCATTTTTTTTACTTTCATAACTGGATGATCTTTTGTCAAGTGGATTTCAAATCCTTCTCGAGTTATTATTTTATAAACTGGTTTTACACCAGTTAAGAAGAATCCTTCAACAGTTGTTTCCCATCTTTCACCGTTAACTATTGCCGTAAACTTTTCCCCCACTAACTCTGCAACCTGTCTAGGCCCATTTTCTGTCATAATCCATGTATAAGCTGGAACACAGGGATTGGTGGACTCTATTTTGCCGACTTCTGGTGTTGGATTATGCCTATTAATCTCATCTATGAATACTACGCCGGGGTCTCCGCTTGCCCATGCGGATCTTGCCATCAAATCCCAAACTTCTTTCGCCTTAAGTTTTCCAGTTTTCTCCTTGTTTCTCGGGTTTATCAGCCAGAATTCGCCGTTTTCCTCAAGGGTTTTCATGAACTCGTCGGTTACAGCTACTGAAATATTGAAGTTGGAGAGGAATCCAGGCCGCTGCTTAGAGGTTATGAATTCAAGGATATCCGGGTGGTCTACGCGCAAAATTCCCATCATGGCGCCTCTTCTTTTTCCGCCAGCCTTAATGACTTCGGTGGCTACATCGAAAACCCGCATGAAACTTACCGGTCCAGATGCCACTCCTTTCGTTGACATTACAATGTCGCCTTTAGGCCTAAGCCTTGAAAAGTCGAAGCCTACTCCACCGCCGCTCTTTTCAATTAAAGCCATGTTTTTAACAGCGGTGAAAATGCTTTCCAAAGAGTCTTCGACTGGCAGAACAAAACATGCAGACAATTGGCCTAGCCTTGTTCCAGCATTGAAAAGCGTTGGCGAGTTTGGGATAAACTCAAGCCTTGCCATCATTCTGTAAAAGGTTTCTTCGCTTTCTCTTGGATCATCGCCATATTTTCTATCTATTCGCGCTATGGCCTTAGCTACCCTTCTAAACATCTGGGCAGGGTCTTCAATTATCCGCTCTGTTTCATCCCTTAGCAAGTAACGTTTTCTCAAAACTTCAAGGGCGTTGACAGTCAGCTTCGGCTCTTCTATTCCAAGCTTTTCTCTAAGCCTTCTTATCTCGTCCTTCTTCTCCCTATAAGCCTGATACTCTAATGCAACCTTTTCGTAGCCCCTATTCTTTAAGACTTCTACAACGGCGTCTTGAGCATCTTCCACCGAAGGGATTTTTTCCTTAAACCTTTCCTGTAAAAGGCTGACCACTTCCATGGTTATTTTTTCGGCTTTTTCTCCATCTCCAAGTTCAACAGCCAAAAAAGCTCTGTGAATGGCGTTTTTAATCATTTCAGGGTTAAAGTTAACGATTCTTCCGTCTCTTTTCTTTAGCTTTGTTATAATCATGGCTTTTCAATTAAAAATTGGACAGTTAGCGATATAAAGTTTTGAAAGCTCAGCGTCTTTAGGCTGTTCTAACACACAGTCTTAAATAAAGTTTCAGAGAAACCTTTAAGTGACGGAGCCTCGGATGATGCTTTCATACGCTTTAAAAAGAGTTTCACGTTCCTTCGGACTTTTCGCCGCGCTGTTATTAGGAGTTATACTTGCCCCCTACTCTTTTAAATTAAATAATCCAGAATCCATGGAGGATTTGGACAATTCTCTTTAAACCTTTAGGTAATGCCATAATTAGAGCAAAGATCATGCGGTGTACAAACGTCTCTATCAACTGCAATAGTTGAGTTTTAATAGTCATGAGAACCATTTTATGGTCTATGGATTTGAAAGTTTTATATACTGCCTTTGTCATTGTAGAGTCTGAGCGTCATGGCTGATATCTGTCCAATATGCGGGCTTCCCAAAGATTTGTGTGTCTGCGGCGAAATAGGAAAAGAACAACAGAGGATTCGCATACGATTTGAAACAAGAAAGTTTGGCAGACCAACAACAATAGTGGAAGGCATAAACGACAAAGACACGGATCTTGGCGGTCTAGCCCAGAAACTTAAAAGTTTCTGCGCTTGCGGGGGAACAGCTAAAAACGGGCAAATAATCCTTCAAGGAGACCACCGCGAAAAAGTTCAACAATACCTCATAAGACTTGGATACCCCGAAGAAAACATAGAAGTCCAATAGCGCCACAAAAGGTGTAAGCCCCATGAAAATCCTGCAAAACATGCGCGAGGTACTCAAGACTCTGAAACACCGCGGGCCCATATCAAAAATTTACTGCCCAAGATGCGGGAGCCCCAAAATCCGTTTGTCCAGCAGTCTTGACTATTGGCTAACACCAAAAAAATATATTTGCGAAAACTGTGGGTACACAGGCCCAATAGTTATGGACATAGAGGAATGCGAAAACGGAAAAGAAGAAAAACCAGAAGCCTAGGCTAGTCGGGCAGTTCCAGGTTAAGCTGTCTCTTTAAAGTTTTGTAGCGGTTTCTAACGGTGACCTCGGTTACTCCCGCAGCTTCAGCAATGTCCTTTTGAGTTTTCTTTTCATCACTCTGTAAGCAAGCAATGTAAAGTGCTGCGGCAGCCAGTCCCATAGGGTCTTTGCCTGCTGCAGCCCTCCTCTTTTTGGCTTCTCGGAGAATTTGGATGGCCAGTCCCTGGGTTTTACCTGAAATTCCTATTTTCTCCGCGATTTTTGATATATATGTTAATGGGTCAGCTATGGGCATTTGCACGTCAAGTTCTCGGAGTAAAAGCCTATAACATCGGGCTACATCCTTCTTGTCCACTAGGCTGGCTTCTGCAATCTCCCTTAAAGTTCTGGGGGTTCCGCTTCCACGGCAAGCTGCATATAGCGCAGCTGCAGCTATGGCTGCGATGGACCTTCCACGGACTAGGCCCTTGTCTAAGGCTTTGCGGTAAATAACTGCAGCTTTCTCTTTGATTGGCGGTGGAATATAGACTTTGTCTGAGAGGCGGTCAAGCTCAGCCATTGCCTGGGCAAGGTTCCTGTCTATGGATGAGTGCACTCGTGAACGTATTTGCCATTTCCTTAAACGCCACATTTGCAGGCGTGTTGACAAGGGAAGTTTTCTTCCGAAGGCGTCGCGGTCAACTTGGCTTATGGCTGTTGACAACCCTTTATCATGAACAGAATAGGATGTTGGCACGCCGACACGGCTTCTTGAGGCTTTTTCCTCTTGGGTGAAGGCTCGCCACTCTGGTCCTTTATCCATCATTTGCTCATGGAGGACAAGCCCGCATTGACCGCATACAGTTTCGCCAGTATCATAGTCATGGATAAGGTTTACACTACCGCATTCCGGACACTTATCTACCAGGCGTTGACGTGTTCCGCTTTCTTTTACGCTCATTTTATTCCCACTCAATTTTGCGTAGAACCGTCACCTTTTCATTTTCCTCATCAAATCGGAATAGAAGACAGCCATCCGGCCCCGCGCTCTATGCAGATGAAATGTTTTAATATATAAGCTTTACGGTCTAAAACGTAGGATCCCACTCACAAATTTTGAATATTTAAAAAAGCTATTAATTTACAAGAAGAGCGCCTTTAATATGATGGAGCTTCCAGAAAAAGTCAGGAGAACTTTAGAGAAAATTATAAAGGAACTGATGGTTAGAGAAGAGGTTTACGGTTTAGGCTTGTTCGGAAGCTGGAGCCGTGGAGACGCCACAACCTCAAGCGATGTTGACCTAATCATTGTTAGCAGCGGCAACTTTGAAGACGAGTATGTGGAGAGAATCGCCCTTAACGGCCTACTCATAGATTTAGATTTCATCCCGAAACGCTGGATTCACGGTCCAACTCCGCCAGAACTGGATCAGAAACTCTATGAAGCCCAGATTCTTTACGACAGAGACTGGTCGCTGGCAAACGCAAAACTTTGGATAACTAAATCTTACGGTTCACCAGAAAGAGTGGAAATAAGAACCGAAGCCCACATAATCGAGTCTGACATATACTTAAGCCGCGCCACATCAGCCCTTTCAAAAGGAGACCTCCAAAGCGCCAAGTTCTTCGCCCCAGCAGCCATGGAAAACACTTTGAAGGTTTTGATGGAGATAGCCCTCGAGCCCTTTTCAAACAGCCGGTTCATAGAAAAAGTTGAAGCCTCAACCAGAAAGCTTGGGATGCCCAGACTTTTTAAGGAATATTTGGAAATAGCAGAACTTGACAAGCTTGATGGCGACATTGTTGAAGAAAAATTAAAGCTCTTCAGAAAAGTTTGGGATGAAATAAGCCTAACAATTAAGCAGAACCCCAAAGCACTTGAAAAGGCACATTTCAAGGTTAAAACCAAACTTAAATACTACCTCAACCCAGCCTTCATTCATGGCGCAATCCAGCGAACAACCGCGTTGATGACCTCTAAAAATTTTGCTGAAGCAGCGTATTACCTAAACAGCATATTTCTCCCAATAGTTGAAAATTATGCATGGCTGAAATCCTCAATGGAAAAACTTAAGATAGACCACACATGCCTAATAGGCTCCCTTGAAAGCCTAGAAAAGAAAAACCCAAAAAACTACCAGAACATGATAAAGTTTCTAAACCTGGGCTACGTGGAAAAACAAGAGGCAACAGAGACAATTGAGAAAGTTAGAAGGCATATGCTTGAAATACGCAGTGAAAGGAAACTTTTAATCAAAAACCACATATCTAAGAGTTGACCACAATCTCGTGTGCGAAGCCCGGTGGTGTAGCGGACAAGCATGGCGGGCTTTGGACCCGCCGACGGGAGTTCGAATCTCCCCCGGGCTACCACTGCTTAGGCATGAATTTATACTTTTTTGATTTTGGTTTTTATGTTTTGCCGGGTTTGGAGTTTGACTTGTAAGGGTTTGCTGGATAATGGTTGGTTTGTTAGTGTTGTTCTTGTTTTGTGGTTGGTTGGTGCATTTTTTGTTTTGTTTTTGTTAGGGAGGATCGATTGGATTGTTAATCATGAGCTTTACAATTATGGCTTGCGGTTCAACTTTGACTGGGCTTCTTATTATAGGAGTTTTTGAGGAGCATTTACGTGTTTTTGGCTGTGCCAACCGTCTTAAGCACTGCCTATTTTGTTTTAGAGGTTTGGCGCTTCGTTAATGACGGAAAAATTGTTATTACGCGTAGCCCGTCCGGCCTTCTAAGCCTATTGATAATAACGCTAGAGCATCAGAACAGAATCACATGCTTATAAGTTGTCCTAGATGCAAGAAAGTTTTCAGCAAGCCTTTGGTCATATTGCATTTTAGCAGCAGAAAAACAAGGCTTTTAAACATTTGCCCATATTGCAATTACGTTTTGGGAGGCGCGGAAGAGGCAGAAAAAGAAGAAGCTAGGGTTATTGATTTAGAGAAAAGAGTGTTGAACATTTAACCTAGCAAGTTAATTATTTGACTGATGTTAAAAACTTGTGCACGCGAGATTTTCTGTTAACTGGAACTTTGATAGGTTTCTTTTTATGTCGATTTTGGTAATATTTCGTTTCCGGGAATAATGTATTATTTATTAAGATAGTTGATATTGTATGTGAACGTATATGCTTGACGCAGCAAATAACGAAAAAAATAAAGAGCCTGTAAATGTAGAGGATTCCCTACATGTTCTTGAAGGATTGGAGACGGAAACAGAGCATCTTTACGAGGAGAAAATGAATTTATTGAACATTGAACAGGAACTGTTGTCCAGGATTAACGAGGAAATTCAAAAAAGGATGAATAGGAAGGAAGAGCTTGTAAGGGAGATCGAAGAACTAAAAAGGAGGTGTGAAGGTCTTACCAACGTTCTCAACTCCCTTATCAAGGAAGATGCTTTCCATCAGCCAAGTTAATGCATACATGTCTGTTCATTTATTTGGTTTAATTTTTCCTTTGGGATTTCGGACCATCTTAAGGACCATGTGTCTACCATTTTTCCTATATCATTGGCCACGAATTCGTTTAGGGCTTCCGGCCATTTCTCTATTTTGAAGGCGCCGTGGTACTTGTCGGCAATGGATTCGACTGGCTCGACAATTATTGTTTTTCCATCCGCCTTAATTTTAACGCAACCGCTCTCCTTTACCTTAGCCTTTTTCGGAGGCCCTTAAGAATAATCACCATGCCCTTTTTGTCAACTTTACTTTTTCTAAACGTTCATCCCGCCAAATATTTTATTCCCATTATTTATTATTCTCACAAACCTTTGCACCCTTCTATCCCTCTCCAAATTGAGAAACGAAAGGGTTAGGTTAGGAGGTCAGCGTTTGTGCCACTTACTCTTTATGGACTGTTGGGATGTTTTTTATTTCTTTCCTGAGGTTTTGATTATTATGGTGGCTAATTTGCCTATTGTTACTAGTCTGTCTGATATTATGTTTATTGGTTTGCTGTTTTGTTTGATGTTATTGTTGAGTTTACGGTTTGAGTTGGTAACTTTTAATTGCTTTTTGTTGTTTTTAGTTATTTTTTGTTTCTGTTTAGTTTAGGTTCAGTTGTTTTCGTCTTTTTGGGTTTAGCGCCAATGACATTTAAGCAGTGCGTATTCTTTGGCGCGTGCAAGGTTAAAATACTATCTTTTATTCTTCTACCTTACTCTCCTACTAACTCTCTTTACACACAACACATGCGCAAGCAAAAATACAACTCAACCCTAAACCGAAACCCTCTCCCCACGCAAAAACATTAACTGTATTTACAGCATAATAATACAAAAATTAATGGTAATTAGGATGAGTTTTCACGCTTTTTCAATCATAGGATAGTTTTTCCAAAAACTTAACAAGCTTATCGAGACGTTGATCCTTAACCTTAAGACCTCAGGCGGAATTTCCTGAGAAGTTTAGACCTGAACGGAGATTTACTTTTAAGGCTTATGGTGGGTTGAACAATTTTTTAATTTTGGCTGTTACGTTTTAAAGTGTAGGGTTTATAAGGTGTTGTTTGGTATGTGCAAACAATCTTTAACATTTAAGCCTAACCATACCCACATCCTTCAAAACTATTGATATGGTTAAAGAAATGCGCGCGAATGCTGTATATGCCTATTATGATGGCTATTGCGATAAGCACCATCATGGCTGAAAACATGATAGCATAGTCTGGCGGCGTTGGGATTTCAAGCATTTTGGGCATTTCAGGCGTTGGCGGGGCTGGTGAACATGCCGCTGTAATCGGTTGTTGTGCCGCCAACATGCTCCCATTTGCCGTCATGCCCTATAACGTCGAAGGTAACCCATACGCCTTTAACGTTTGCTGGCCTTGAGAACTGCTTGTAAACGTAAAGCATCCATTCGCTCATGTTTTCGTCAGCCACAACAGGAACACCATTCGGGAAGCGCATGGCAATGCCTGAATCCCTAGTGCCTGGAGAAACATCCATCACTGTGCCTTCTATGACTATGCTTTGGCCGTTAGCGACAACCTTAGGCGTAGCCGAAACAGTTGTGGTGCTTGGACCCTTACCAATAGCATAAACCCGCTGATCATACGTGTCCATAGTGGCTATTATGCTGTCGCCGATAACTGCCCGTCCTCCCCAATCTGTTTGTCGGAGTAGACCGTTTACACGGAATATCTCTTCTCCTGTTTCGACGTCGAGGCATATGAATGGTGCGCCGCGTGGGAGTGGACTATTTGGAGAGTGCTCACTGTGGCCAATGTAGATTTTTCCATCGGTGATGAATAATATTCGAATAGGCCACATTTCTCCTCCAAACTCTTTTTGCCAAGCTTCACTTGAGCTGTATGGGTCTTCGGCTTCATAGGTCCATAAGAGTTTTCCAGTTTTAACATCGTAGCATTCAACCCTCCCCGCAAAGCGCAAAACATTGAATAGTTTTCCATAAGCAATTGATATGCTGAGACCATATACTGACCGGATGTCCATAGGCTCTGTTGGTCATGGAACAATAAATCCGCTCCGTGATTTACCCCTTAAGGGTGCCTTAAAATTTATTGACGATTGTGTAAAAAAGTGAGCGTTAGAGAACTATTTTAGCTTTAACAGCAGAAAGGAAGAAACGAGCAGTGTTAAGTGAACTATGGCAATTGTCAAAGTTTCGATGAGGGAGACTAGGTAGCCTAGAATCCATAATCGTATGCTTGGAAAAAAATAGCCTAAACCGGCGGTAACCGTAGAAACCAGCATCACCCAAGAGGCTTTTCTCTCTTTACGCCCAACCAGCGAAGCAATCCCGCCGCCTAAAGAAAAAGCAAAGAATCCTACAGCTGCTGAATGGGTTGAAGCTATAAAGCGCACTGCTTCTATTGAAACATCCGGGAGAGCATATAAATGCATGTAATAAACAAGTATCATAAAAACTGTTAACATACTACCTAAAAATCCAAAAATCTGTGCTAACGTTAATCTGGAAAGGTTCATGTTTTTAGAACACTTGCCTAATGTATTTAAGCATTGCTTGCAATTTAATTACATTTCTTCCCAGGATTTTGGCATCCACTCACTTTCCTTGTAATGTAAAAAGTTCCAAAATGCACCATTTCAACAATAAATAGGGCGATGGCTGCGCTTAAAATACTCTGCCCGATGTTTATAGGAATATTCGTTACCGCATCAACTTCAACATTAAAAATGTGGGGCATTACGAAAACTTCATAACCGGCATATCCCAAAGCGGTGATTAAAGCGCCAGCTAAAAAGGAGAAACTAACCCAGCCAAAACTGCTTTTTCCCTTAAATGCTAAAAGCAAAAAATAGAAAAATAGAATTATTGTGATAACCGCCCAGAACCAAGTTGGAATATAAACTCGCCAAACGTCTAAACCGCCATAATCCATAATTCGTTCGCCGAGAAAAAGAATTTTGGCATAACCGAAATATGCCACTCCAGAATAAATTCTTATACTTGAAAATCCCAGCAAAGCAACCAGCATAAAGTTTGAAGTGAAACTGAAAAGTTTATTAGGCGCAGATTTTACTCTGCAAAACTTCCCAACAACGAAACCGGAGGTAGCTTTAACTGTTAACGCTGCTAATATGTAATGAGGATACCCCAGAAGTAAATCTGCCAATGCAAAACCAACTCCGCCAACAAAGGCGCCAGAGTACTGGCCAAGTAAAATGGCTGAAGCAAAAAATAATGGTTCACCCATGCTTAACAACCCCCTAGTTTCTGGAACCAAAAGGAAAAATCTGCAAGCTGAAGAAACAATTAAAGTAGAGGCTAATGTTAACGCACAAGTTTTAAAAAGTCTGTTCAACTTCATTTTTCCAATCCAGCATCTTCAATTAAACGCAAACACCACTCATACCTCATAATTATTAATTTCAGTTGCATACATCAAGCTTAAAAGCATTCAGCTCTGGGCATCCTAAACTTAACAATTATTATTTCCACGCTATGACTTCGCGCGCTTTCGAGATAACGCAATGAGGTATGGTCCTATAACTATGAAGGACAAGCACCACCAGTCAGGATTGTGCACAGGCATTATAATTTCCATCCAAACGGTGGGGTGGGCGTAGTAGCCTCCAATCACCAAGTATATAGCCAGCATGAGAGCGAAGTAAACTCCGACACCGGTCGTGATTATGCCTATCTGCCTCAGGTTTGGCGCACCACGTTCTTTAATGACAGGAAGGAAAACCTTAAAAGCGTAGAGGGCTATTGCCAAAAAGCCGAAAACAGTTGCTACGAAACTAAGCATGTCTAAGGGGTTCATCAAAATATCAATTCCAGGCTGATCTCGCACCGTCCATGGGACAAGCGATGAAAACCAAGACATGGCATAAGTGAACCAGAAAACAAATAGATAAGATATGGCTGTAATAGAGCCGTATTTTAAAAGCTGTTCCGTTGGGGCGTTACTTGCAATTTTAGCTCTCAACTTAAAAAGCACTGGAACAATAATGAATAGGAAAGCTATGGAAACAACACCGTTAAGGAGTACAACGATAATTTTTGGAGTTTCACCATAATACCATAGAGACTCGCCGAAAAAGGCGAAGGCAAACCCTGAAAGCAAAGCTGGAATTAAAGTGAGATAATAGGCGGCCTCAAGAAATATCGCAGCACAAACCTTACCCTTAACTATGGAAAAACTCAAACCCTTTTTTGCTGAAATAATCACGACAGAATAAAGAATCAGTAGAGAAGCGATGAAGCGGAAGAGAATTCCTGCTGATGGAACAAGTTCAGTAGCATAAAATAACACAGTCCACCATGATACAGCGGTTTGCTCTATAAAGAAAGAACGCTCCAAAATCATTTGCACTGTAACCCTCACAGAAACAAAGATCCAATAAGCGGACCAGATAAAGAAAGCCGCAGCCGCTATTAGCAAAGCTAATTTGACCCCTTTATTGTTCACGCTCAAACCACGCTCACCCAAATATTGATATCAAATTAAAACTATTTATATTTTAAATTAACAAAAACTTTAAACGCGGTATGCTTACTAGCTCATACTCAAATTTTCTAAAAATTCACTTTCAAAATTAAGAAAAAGAAGGGGGGCTTGAACTTAGACTATTAAGCTTGCTAAGTTGGCTGCTTTCTAAGTTTTCTATGGTCGTAGATGCTGTAAAGCCCTATGAGTATGGCTATGGCAACTGCCACATAAACCCCTGTAAACATCGGTGAATAATCTATTGGTTGCGGTGCTTCAGGAATATGTATTGCAGGCGGGGCTGCGGTTACGCCTACGCTTGTTTCCGCATATGATGGCCAGTAAGATTCAGAGCCTGGGAATGTGGCAACTATTGTATAGTGTCCTTCAGCTGGCGGGGTCCAGATGACGCTGAAGAAGCCGCTGGC
>Ga0272449_1002284_pt1 | contig 17996 bp, 14 predicted proteins | sample YNPCB0241_FD_198679 | JGI IMG/M metagenome (GOLD analysis project Ga0272449, IMG submission 198679) | Hot spring sediment microbial communities from Yellowstone National Park, WY, United States - YNP-CB-024-1 | ecosystem: Environmental > Aquatic > Thermal springs > Hot (42-90C) > Sediment... | reverse complement strand
TTCTTGTAATAAGTTTCAATTCACTTGAAGATAGAATTGTTAAAAATTTTTTTAGAGAAAGAAAAGAAATAAAAGTTCTTACAAAAAAACCAATTGTTCCAACTGAAGAGGAAATTAAAAAAAATCCATTGAGTAGGAGTGCAAAATTAAGGGTTGGAGAAAAAAATGAAGAGGTCGGTTTATAAAGAAAATTTTAAAAATCTGGTATTTATTTCAATAACAGGTCTTTACCTTATCATTTATGTTTTTCTTTATTTGAGAATTATCTATTTTGGTTATGCAATTGAAAAAATCAAGGAAGAATATGAAACATTAAATTTGTTGAATAAAAATTATACACTACAACTTTTAAAACTTGTAACCCCTGAAAATCTGGAAAAAATTGCAAATGAAAAAAATCTTAAACTTGAAATTCCTAATGATTGGTGTTTTTTAGAAATAAGGGAAGAAAATGAAAATGAGAAAAATGAAACTGGGATTCTTGAAGCAGGGACGAAATAAAAATATTTTTGAATATAGAATAAAATGGGCAGAAAGAATTTTTTTCTTTATTTTGTGTATAATAACCTTTCGCCTTTTTCATTTACAGGTAATAAGTCAGTTTAAAAATATGAAAGTCAGTAAAAATCTATATGAAAAAATAATAGTCCCTGCTGAAAGAGGAAAAATTTTTGATAGAAATGGGAAATTGCTTGCTTTCAATTTACCAAATTACAATATTTATTTTGATACATGGATGCTAAATCATATAAAAGAAAAAGAGCCGGATTATTTAGATGAATTAAAAAATAATTTATCACAAATACTTCATATGGACAAAAAAGAAATAGAAGAAAAAATGAATCAGCCCTATGCTTTGATTAAGAAAAACATTAATTTCGAGGAATATGAGAAAATAAAGGAATTAAAAATTAAAGGTATTTATTTTGAGAAAGGATATAAGAGAGTTTATCCATATGGGAAGCATGCATGTCATGTAATTGGGTATACAGATGTAGATGGAAATGGACAGGAAGGAGTTGAATATTTTTATAATTCATTTTTAAAGGGAGAGAATGGTTTATATCTTATTCTAAAAGACGGACTTGGAAATTTAGTATATTCTATAAAAAAAGTGCTTATTGAAGAAAAAAAGGGGAAAGATATTGTTTTAACAATTGATTCAAATATTCAATTTTTTGTTGAGGAAGAGATGAAGAAATGGTTTGAAAAATATACTCCAAGAAATATTTCTGTTATAGTCATGGATACTGAAAATGGAGAAATACTTGCTCTCGCTAATTATCCAAATTATGACCCTAATGAGAGACCTTCCAGTATAGATTTTGATATAATTAGGAATAAATGTGTTACAGACCTTTTTGAACCTGGTTCTATATTTAAGATAGTTACAGCTGCTGCTGCGATTGAAGAAAATTTATTTAATCCCTCCTCATTGATAATGTGTGAAAATGGTAAATGGTTTGTAAGGTCTCACTGGCTTCATGATGTTCATCCATATGGTCTTTTAACATTTGCAGAAGTTGTTGAAAAATCAAGTAATATTGGAACAGTGAAAATAGCAATGGCTTTGGGAGAAGAAAAACTTTATCAATACTGTAAAAGATTTCATTTTGGAGAAAAAACAGGAGTTGACCTTCCTGGAGAAACCCCTGGAATTTTCAGACCTCTTGAAAAATGGTCTTCATATTCTATAACAGCAATACCTATTGGCCAGGAGGTAGCAATAAATTCTATTCAGAGTATAAGAGCAATTTCTGTTTTTGCAAATGATGGTTATCTTGTAAGACCTCATATAATAAAATGTATAAAAGATAAAGATTCAATTGAAATAGTAAATTATAAAAATGAAAAGGAAAAAGTTCTTTCCTCTTCAACAGTTAAAATAATGAGGGATATTTTAAAAAGAGTTGTTGGACCTGGAGGGACAGCTCCTTCAGCAGGGATTGAAGGTTATAATATATATGGAAAAACTGGAACTGCACAAAAAGCAATAGGCGGGAGATATATTATAGGTAGATATGTATCTTCTTTTGTAGGTTTTTTGTTAAGCAACAAAAAGAATATCGCTATTTCAGTTAATATTGATGAACCAAAAGGGGCTTATTACGGAGGTGCTGTTGCTGCACCTCTTTTCAGAAATATTCTTTTAAGGATTATAAATTATTATCAGATACCACCCCAAACAGATATAAAAATGGCTTATAAAAATGAAACTGAGAGAAATAATTAAGGATATTAAGAAAAAAAGGGTTTTTAATTTAAATAATTTTGAAGTGGAGGGTATTGCTTATGATTCAAGAAAGGTTAAGGAAAATTATATATTTGTTGCAATAAAGGGAACTAAATATGATGGCCATGATTTTATAAATGATGCAATTGAAAGAGGGGCAAAATGTGTGGTTGTAAGTCAAAGGCCATCTATTATCCCTTCTGATATCTGTGAGGTTCTTGTTGAGGATACAAAAGAAGCATTAAGTGAAGTTGCAAATATTTATTATGATTTTCCATCAAAAAAATTGAATGTTGTTGGGATAACAGGAACTAATGGGAAAACAACAACAAGTTTTATTATAAAGGAGATTATTAAAGAAACTGGGATGAAAGCAGGTCTTATAGGAACAATATTTTATGAAATTGGAGAAAGGAAAATTATGTCTACAAATACAACTCCAGAATCACTTGACTTAATAGAAATGCTTTCTGAAATGTTAAAGAATGAATGTAAATGGGCGATTATGGAAGTATCATCTCATGGAATTGACCAAAAAAGGATAGAAGGGATTGATTTTAATACAGGAATTTTTACAAATATTGCACCCCATGAACATCTTGATTATCATAAAACTTTTAAAAATTATTTATACACAAAATTAAAATTTTTTACAAAATATTTAAAGGAAAGCAGTAAAAAAGAAAAATATGCAATAATCAACATTGATTCTAATTATTCAAAATTATTTATAAAGAATTGCGAAAAAAGTGGAATAGATTATATAACAGTTGGGAAGCATAGAAACTCAAAAATTAAACTTTTAGATTATAAGATAGAAAAAAATGGTAATATTATTGAAGTGGGGATAGAAAATAAAAAATTCACATTTGAAAGTAAAATCATCGGTTTTGGGAATATATATAATTTACTCAATGGAATTGCCTTTGCTTACGCTTATGAAATCCCATTTGATATTGTTCAAAAAGCTTTTTTAAATATAGAGAATGTTCCTGGAAGGTTTGAGTTTATAAATGAAGGGCAAGATTTTTTTGTTATTGTTGATTATGCCCATACCCATCATGCTTTACAAAATTTGTTACTTTCTGTGAAAAGTTTAAAACCAAGAAGAATAATATTAATTTTTGGATGTGGAGGGGATAGAGATAAAAGTAAAAGACCTTTAATGGGAAAAATAGGGGTTAAAATGGCTGATTTTGTTATAATTACATCTGATAATCCGAGAAGTGAGGACCCTTTAGAAATAATAAAAGATATTGAAAGTGGAATACCATTCTATTTGAGAAGAAAATATGCAAAAATTCCAGATAGAAGACAGGCAATTTATGAAGGAATTTCACTTGCAAGAAGTGGTGATTGTGTTGTAATAGCAGGTAAGGGACATGAAGCATTTCAGATTTTGAAAGATGTTACTATACCTTTTGATGATAGAGAAGAAGCAAGAAAAGCAATAAAAGATATAATTGAAAAAAGAAAACAAGAGACACTTTTATAATGGAAAAGGTTAAATTAAGTGAAGTTATAAAGTGGTGTAATGGGAAGGTAAATAAAAATTTTAAAGATATTTTAATTGAAGGAATCTCAACTGATACAAGGAGTTTAAAAAAGGGTGAATTATTTATTGCTTTAAAAGGTGAAAGATTTGATGGACACGATTTTATAAAAGAAGCATATATAAAAGGTGCAATTGGATGTATAGTTTCTGAAAATTGTAAATATGAAGATGGATTGGTAATAAAGGTAAAAGATACACTGTTTGCTCTTGGCAAAATATGTGAAAACTATAGAAAAAAGACAAATATGCATGTAATTGGAATAACTGGAAGTGATGGTAAAACTACAACGAAAGAAATAATAAAAGAAATTTTATCTTCAAAGTTTAATACAATAGGGACAATTGGCAATTTCAACAATCAAATTGGACTTCCTCTTTCAATTTTACAATCTGATATGAAAACAGAATTTGGTGTATTTGAAATGGGAATGAATAAAAAAGGAGAAATTGATTATTTAAGTAAAATAGCCAGACCAAATTCCTGTGTGATAACAAATATTGGAATAGCCCATATAGGTTTTTTTAAAAATAGGAAGGAAATAGCAGAGGCAAAATCAGAAATTTTTAATAATTTAATTGGTGAAAGGAATGTCTTTTTGAATAGAGATAGTGATTTTTATGAGTATTTAAAAAAGAAAGCAGAAAGTAAAAATATATTTTCAGTTGGAATAAAAACCAAGTGTGATATAAAAGGTAGAATTGTTGAAGAGGGTATTGACTATTTTATTTTTCAGGTTAATAATAAAAAATTTAAAATGAATTTCTGGAACACTTCATTTATATATTCAGCACTTTTTGGAATTGCAATTTCCAAAAAATTTGATATATCAGAAAATTATATAGAGGATATTTTTATGAAAATTAAACCACTAAAAGGAAGAGGAGAATTAATAAAAAATAAAATTTTTATTATTGACGAAAGTTATAACTCAAATCCCAATTCACTAAAAAATTCTCTTTTATGTTTTGAAAAAAAAGATTTTAAAAGAAAAATCGCAATTGTTGGAGATATGGCTGAACTTGGAAAATTTACAAATTTTTATCACTGGTATATGGGTAAATTACTTGAAAGATTAAACATAGATATAGTTTTAACTTATGGAGAAAAAAGTAAATTAATTTCTGATTATTCAAAAAAAGGCATACATTTTTATGAAATTGAGAGTATAAAAAAATATTTGAAAAAAATAGTAAAAAAGGATGATGCAATTTTGATTAAAGGTTCAAGGATTGTAAAAATGGAAGAAATTGTTAACTTTTTGATGGAGGAAATTTGAAATGTTATATAAATTTTTATATTCTCTTGTTAAATACTGGTTTGGTTTTAATATTTTCAGATATGTTACAGTAAGGGCAGCACTTGCAACATTCACTTCAATCTTATTTTCTCTATTATTTGGAAGGAAAATCATAAATAAACTTAAGAATTTCTGCCATCCAAATATGCTTGATTTTAGGAATGAAATTAAAGAAAAAACACCAACAATGGGTGGTATTTTAATCCTTGGGAGTTTGCTAATTTCAACAATTTTATGGGCTGATATTAAAAATACCTATATTTTACTTTTATTATTCTTAACATTTTCACTTGGATTGGTGGGTTTTGTAGATGATTGGACAAAATTAAAATATAAATCTTATAAAGGAGTAAGGCCTTTATTTAAAATTGTCTGGCAGATGTTCATCGGTTTTATCATTGGAATTATTATTGTTTATAATGGAAATTTATCTTTTAATACCTCTATCCATGTTCCTTTTTTCAAAAAGATAATTTTACCTCTTGGTGAATATTATATACTTTTTACTGTTTTTATTATTGTTGCAACATCTAATGCAGTCAATTTAACAGATGGTATGGATGGACTTGCAATAGGTTCAGTTTTAACAGTAGCTCTTGCCTATGCAATAATATCTTATGTTATAAGTAATATAAAATTTGCAAGTTATTTGAATGTTCCTTTTGTAAAGGGAGCGGAAGAAGTAACTGTATTTACTGCCGGACTTGTTGGTTCATGTCTTGGATTTTTATGGTTTAATGCTTATCCTGCTGAAATATTTATGGGCGATACAGGCTCTTTACCTCTTGGAGGAATTATTGGGTTTCTCGCAATAATAACAAAACAGGAACTATCTTTAATTTTTGTTGGAGGAATATTTTTAGCAGAGGCATTATCCGTAATAATTCAGGTAATTTCTTTTAAAAGTAGAGGGAAAAGGGTTTTTTTAATGACACCAATCCATCATCATTTTGAATTAAAGGGTGTTCCTGAGTCAAAAATAGTTGTTAGATTCTGGATTATAGGAATAATTCTTGCTTTATTTACAATAATAACTTTAAAAATAAGATGATGGAAATAAAAAACAGAAAAATAGGAATTATTGGTCTGGGGATAAGTGGATTTGATTCTTCAATTTTTCTAATTGATAATGGAGCAAATGTTTATATATCTGAAAAAAATTATAATGATGAAATAAAAGAAAGAATAGATATTTTAAAAGAAAAGGGAGCAAAAATTGAAATTGGTTCCCATACAGAAGAATTTTTAAAGGATGTTGATTTTGTTGTTATAAGTCCTGGAGTTGATGAGAGAATAGAAAATCTTGATTTTTTGAAAAAAAGGGGAATTCCTGTTATAAGTGAAATTGAACTTGCATACAATTTTTCAAAAAGTAAAAAAATAATAGGTATAACTGGAACAAATGGAAAAACAACAACTACAACTTTGCTTGGAGAAATTTTTAAAAATTCAAATTATAAATCTGTAGTTTGTGGAAATATTGGAAACACATTTATAGGAGAAATTAAAAATATTGATGAAGATACATGGGTTATTCTTGAAATCAGTAGTTTTCAACTTGAGAAAATTAAAAGTTTTAAACCATATATAGCCTGCCTTCTTAACATTGATTATGACCATTTTGATAGATATTCAAATATGGAGGAATATATTTCAGCAAAAAAAAGAATATTTGAAAACCAGGATGAAAAAGATTTTTCAGTTTTAAACTTTGACAATTACTGGATAAAAAGATTATTGAAGGAAATTAAAAGTAAAAAATTATTCTTTTCCTTTTCAAAAATCTTTAATGGTGCTTATTATGAAAATGGGGGAATATTTATAAATGTAGATGGTAAAACAAGAAGAATTAAAACTGATAAAATAAAATTGTATGGAAAAGGGAACATTGAAAATATTATGGCTTGCTCTCTTATTTCTGTTTTATGTGGAATAGAAGAAGATATAGTACAAAAAACCATAGAAAATTTTAAACCTTTACCTCACAGAATGGAAATAGTTGCAGAAATTGATGGTATTGTTTTTATTAATGATTCTAAATCAACAAATCCACATTCAGTTAGAAATTCAATTTTAAGTATAGATAAAAAAAATAAAATAATTTTGATTCTTGGAGGGAAAGACAAAGGGTTCCCATATTACCAGTTAAAAAAATATTTAAAAGATAGGGTAAAATTTATAATATTGTTTGGAGAAGCAAAGGAAAGAATAAAAAATGAATTAAAATCATTAAATATACCGATTGAAACTGTTGAAAGTTTGAGGGGTTGTATTTTACTGGCAAAGAAAATTGGCAAAAGAGGAGATACAGTTTTATTTTCTCCCGGATGCTCCTCTTTTGATATGTTTAAAAATTATAAGGAGCGAGGAGATGTTTTCAAAAAGGAAGTTCTATCTTTATTATAATATTTATTTTGCAGGACTTTTTCTTATTTTGCTTGGGAGTGTATTTGTTTTAAGTTCAAGTTTTTCATATAGTTTGGAAAAGAATAATTTGACTTTTTATTTTGTAAAGCATATTAATTATCTTTTTTTAGGACTTATACTGGTTTTTCTTATTCAGAAAATTGATATGAAAAAACTGGAAAAAATTTCAACTTTTTTATTTATATTTTCTTTATTTTTTTTAATTTTACCGGTTTTACAGCATAGATTGAGATGGGCAAAAATTGGTCCCTTTTTATTCCAGCCATCTGAGTTTGTAAAACTTACATTTATTTTATATTTGGCAAGTTATATTAAAAAAATTTCTGTTCAAGTAAATAATTTAAAAAATCTTATTTTACCTACAATATCGTGGATAATAATAACAGGAATTTTGCAATTGCAAAAGGATTTGGGGGCATTTGTAATTATTACTGTTGTTTTTATGGGTATCTTATTTACCTCAGGTTTAAAAATGAAATATATATTAAGTTTTTCCACTATATTTATAGGTTTAATTGTTGCCTTAATTTTGCTTTTTCCTTATAGAATTGAAAGAATAAAAAAGCATGGAAAGGCATATCAGGCCAAACAGTCGGTTCTTTCATTAAGTTCAGGCGGTTTTTTTGGTAAAGGATTTGGTGCTGGAACAAGAAAATTAAGGTATGTTCCTGAGATACATAAGGATTTTGTTTACGCAGTCGTCGGAGAAGAACTTGGTTTTATAGGAACTTTTGGTGTTCTTATTTTATTTGCCATTCTTGTATTTTGTGGACTTGAGGTTTCAAAGGAATGCGATGATTTTTTTGAAAAGATTTTATGTTCCGGTATAAGTATTTTATTTGGTGTTCAGTTTGTTCTCCATGCTTGCGTTGTCCTTTCTATATTTCCAACAAAGGGAACAACATTACCATTTTTTAGTGTTGGTGGTTCTTCCTTAATAACAAATTTAGTTGCTTTTGGTGTTTTGATAAAAATTTCAAAAAATATAATAAATAAATTTGGGATAAAAGATATAGAAGAAATAACTATAGATTTAAAATGAATTTAAAAGGGATTATCTTTGATGGCGATGGTGTTTTATTTGATACAGAAAATTTACATGTTATTGCATGGAAAAATTTTTTACCTTCTTATAATATAAATTTAACAGATGATGATTTTAAAGAAGGGGTTGGCGTTGAAGATAGGATTTTTTTAAAGAAATTGAAAGAAAAAGGTAGAATTCCAGGAAATTTAGAAATTGAAGAAATTATTAAAAGAAAGAGCGAGGAATTATTGAAAATATTGAATAAAGTTGATATAAAAATTTCTGAAGAGATAAGGAAAATTTTAAAATATTCAAAAAATAAGTATAAAATTGCGATTGCTTCAAATTCAGAAAAAAAATTTGTTTTAAAAGTTGTTGAGAAATTAAGAATTTCAGATTTTTTTGATGTTATTCTTACAAGAGATGATGTATTAAATCCAAAACCCTTTCCTGATATATATAAACTTGCTTCAGAAAAATTAGATATACCGCCGGAGAATTTAATTGCTTTTGAGGATTCAGAGACAGGAATACAATCTGCTAAATCAACTGGAATTTTTTGTGTCGGTGTAAAAACCACATCTCCTATTGAAAAACTGAAAATGGCTGATATAATAATAGATGAAATAAATTTAGAAAATTTTATAAGAGTAATTGAGGTCTTCAATGAAATCAAAAAATATTGAATCGGAAAGAATAAGGAATTTACCAACTTATATGTTTCAGGAGATAAATTCAAGAAAATTGGAATTAAGAAGGCAGGGTAGAGATATTATTGATTTTGGGATGGGTAATCCTGATAAACCTCCTCCTACTCCAATTATAGAAAAACTAAAAGAGGTATTAAGTGACCCAAAAGTTCATAGATATAGTGTTTCAAAAGGAATATTCAATTTAAGGAAAGAGGTGGCAAACTGGTATGAAAGAAGATTTGGGGTTAAACTTAACCCTGAAGAAGAAGTTATTGTATGTATTGGTTCTAAAGAAGGTATAAGCCATCTTGCTCTTGCTATATTTGATAAAGGAGATGTTGTTCTTGTCCCAAATCCTACATATCCAAGTCATTTATATAGTGTAATTTTTGCTGGTGGAACAATTTATGATATCCCATTAACAAAAGAAAACAATTTTATTCCAGACCTTTCCCAGCCAATATATGATAGATTCCCAAAGCCAAAAGCAATGATTTTAAGTTATCCAAATAATCCCACAACTCAGGTCGTTGATATTGATTTTTTCAAAGATGTTGTAAAATTTGCAAAAAAAAATGACCTTATAATTATTCATGATATTGCTTATTCTGAAATTTATTTTGATGGATATAAACCACCAAGTTTCCTTCAGGTTAAAGATGCAAAAAAAGTTGGTATAGAATTTTATTCATTATCAAAAACATATAATATGCCTGGCTGGAGAGTTGGTTTTGCAGTAGGGAATAAATATGTTATAGGAGCACTTGCAAAATTAAAAAGTTATTATGATTATGGAATTTTTACTCCAATTCAAGTTGCTGCGATAACTGCTTTACGACTTGATGAAAAATATATTGATGAGATAAGAGAAACATATAGAAAAAGAAGAGATGCTCTTGTGGATGGGTTGAATAAAATTGGGTGGAATGTAGAGAAACCAAAGGCAACAATGTATATATGGGCAGAAATTCCTGAAAAATTTAAAAAAATGGGTTCAATGAAGTTTTCCCTATATCTACTTGAAAATGCTGAAATTGCTGTTTCTCCTGGGGTTGGTTTTGGTAAATATGGAGAAGGATATGTGAGATTTGCACTTGTTGAAAATGAAAAGAGAATAAAACAGGCAATAAAAAATCTTAAAAATTTATTCAAAAAGTAATTGTTTTGATTCAAACTTGACAAAATTTTTTATGGAACTTAAAGTTTTGAAAAATGAAAAGAAACCAAAGTATTTAGAGATAATAAACTACATCATTGATTATATTCAGAATAAAAATCTAAAACCAGGGGATAAAGTTTTTTCAGAAAATGAGATTTCAAAATTATTCAAAGTAACAAAAGTAACAGCCAGTCGTGCATTAAATGAACTTGTAAATGAGGGAATTTTATATAGGATTCAGGGTAAGGGCAGTTTTTTTGCAGGTTTTAAAAAAGAAGTTTCAAATATTCTTGTATTTTTTCCTATTGCTTCATATTATGACCCTTATTTTACCGGTCCTTTATTAAATAATTTTTTTCATTCAATGGATAGTAATGGTTTTAATCTCTCAATGTATTATTTTAGGGATAATGAAAAAATTAAAGAAATACAAAATTTAGAAAATTGTAAAGTTATAGTAGTTGCTGCTCTTAAGAAAGGGGAAGGTCTTTCAGAAGATTTGCTAAAAAAATTAATGTCCCTGTTATATATTTAAGTTCTCATCCAGAAATTCCTGTAAGTTATATTGCTTTTGATAATAAAAATGGGGCAAAAAAAGCGGTTGAATATTTAATAAGGATGGGGCATAAAAAAATTGCATATTTTTCTGCAGAGGATAGACAAAATATATCAAATGAGGAAAGGAAACAGGGTTATATTGAAGCACTTGAAGAAAATGGAATTAAGGAAAGAATTATTTTTAAAGGAAATTATACAGAAGAAAGTGGATATAAACTGGCAAAAGAAATTTCAAAGATGAAAGATAAACCGAGTGCAATCTTGTGTGCAAATGACCTTATGGCAATAGGGGCAATTTATTTTTTTGAGGAAAGAGGTGTTAAAGTTCCAGATGATATTTCAATTATAGGATTTGGTAACTATAAAATTTCAAAATTTGCAAGAATTCCTTTAACAACAGTTTCACTTCCTGTAGAAGAAATGGGTAAAAAACTTGCTGAACTTGTAATGAAGAAATTGAAAGAAAAATATTCAATTAAAAATGAAAAAATAATTTTACCAACAGAATTGATAATAAGAAAAAGTGTAAAAAGGAGGTGATATTATGAAAAGGAGAGGCTTCACTTTAATAGAATTGCTGGTTGTGGTGGCAATAATTGCCATCCTTGCAGCAATTCTTTTACCTGCATTGAGTCAGGCAAGGGAAAAGGCAAGACAGGCAGTATGTTTAAATAATTTAAAACAACTCGGGCTTGCTATGCTGATGTATACACAGGACAATAATGAGTATTTTCCTCATTATAAATATGCAGAGGTTTATTCAAACTGGGGAGGATGGGTCTCTAATTTACTTTTTAATGGATATTTAAACCCTGGCAGAGCCAAATATGGACAAAGATGGGATGTATTTTTCTGCCCGAGTGCTGCAAGAAATCACAAAAAATATTTTATTGATATGTGGATTTTGAAAAACAGTTATACTTATGGTCTTTTTTTTATTTCCTATGGATATAACTTTAGACATATTGGAAGTAGTTTTAGATATGTTTCTCCACAAATACTTGATTCTCCTCCTGCAAAAATAAGTCAGATTAAACAACCTGATAAGGTTATTTTATTGATAGATACTTTCAGAAGAAATGCACCTTATTCAGGCGCATATATATGTGATGATTATTATACAAATTATGAACAGGCAGAGGCAAGACATCAGGGAGGAATAAATATTTTATGGTGTGATGGACATGCAACATGGAAGAAAATAAATAATCCAGCAAATCCATACAATGACCAGGATTTAGGATATTCAACAGCAACTTCTTCTTTATGGAGAAGAAAATAAGAATTTAAAAAAGGAGGAATTATGGGGCTTAAAAAAACTGCATTTGTTTTTCTTTTTTTAATATCTTTTATTTTTTCAGAAGAGATATTTTTGACACCAAAGGAAAAAGAAGTAAAAGTTACAATAGAAGAACCATTGAATTTAACATTTAATTTACCGAATGTAAAATATGCAAAACTATATTTTTTAGCAAGAGCAGGAGATGAAAGTATTCAAAAGCCAGCAGGATATGCAGATGCTCTTATAATAGAAATAAATGAAAAAAAAATCACAGAGCCAACAAAATTGATAAACAAATCTCCTGTATTCAGATTGAAAGGAAAACCAGAAAAAGAAATTTTATGGTATAGCAACAATTCATGGATGATACCAATTTCTCCTGACTATAATTCTGTTGATAATCACTGGTTATATTCTATTGAAAATACAAAAGCGTGTGAATTTATATTTGATATAACTGATTTTGTTTTTAAAGGAGAGAATAAATTAAAACTCATAAGATTGTCAAGACCCTGGTCTAAAATTCCTCTCTATTTTAAAGATGTAAAAATAATTTATGAAAAAAACGGAGAAAAATCTACAAAAAAAGAAGATGAAATATCTAAATTAATTGCAGAAAATATAAGAATAAACCCTGAAGAAACAAAAGTTTTGCTTTTACCTGATAAAGAGGAGAATAAAAAAACATTTTTAAAAATCACTGTAAGAAGGGATTGTGAGGTTTTAGGAGGTTATGGTTATTATATGCAGATTTTGGTTAATGAAAATTTTGTTGATGCATCAATTGATAGAAAAACAAAAAGATTATTTAATAAATCATTTTCTTTTAAAAGACCTGGAAGAGAAGAGGAAGTATTCTGGAATTTAGGGGATGGGATATGGCTTACTTTTTTCTCCCCTGATTTTAATACAGATACCTCCAGTTATACTGGAAAAGAAAAGGAACCCTATACATATTTGCTTGACATAACAGATTTATTGAAAGAAAAGGGACAAAACTATCTTTATATAAAAAACTTATATTCAAAAATTAAAGAGATTGAATATAAAACAGAACTTCCTTTATATGCAAAAGTTGAGATTATCCAAAAAAATATTGAAAAAGAAGAAAAAAAAGAAGAAAAAATTCAGTTGAAAGGAAAACCAAAACTAAAAATTTTAGAAAATGGTGGTATAAAGATAGATTTTGAAAATACTTATATCCTTCTTGAATCAATTTTTTCATATCCTTATGGTGGATTTAATAAACTTGGTAAAGAAAAAAGCAAGGATAATGAAAAAGAATGGAAAGTGGATATCAAAAAGAATACTTCATTAGAGGGAGAGATATTTGGGAAAGGGAAATATTACAGTATTGACAGAAAGGTTAAACTTACTTCTGAAAGCATTTTGATAGAAGATAGTATAACAAATTTGACATCAGAAGATATAGGAATTATTTTCTCAAATTATATAAATTTTGAAAATTTACCCATATATTATACAAGGATGGCAGGATTAACAAGTCAAAGTTTAAATTTCTATAACTGTCCACAAAATCCAACAATTTTTTATCCTTTAAAAAATTCAGGAATTGGTATTGTAGCAAATGACGATGTTTATAGAAACCATGGATTATTATTTTATGACCTTGATAAAAAAATTACAGGTATAGAAGATAGGAATTTCTGTCTTGGTCCAAAATCAAAATATAGAATTTCATGGTCAGTTTATTTTGTTCAAAGTGAGGATTATTATGATTTTATAAATCTTGTAAGAAAGGACTGGGGTTCAAATATAAAAATAGAAGGTCCTATTTATTTTATAAATTATAGAAGTATTGTTGATTTTACCGATGAAGATTTAAAGAAATTAATAGATGATAAAAATGCAAAATATATTGTTTTCTGGGAAGTAAGAACGCAAAATCCAGTGCCTGAATATGATAATAGAAAAGTCGTTGCTTATGGTCCAGGTATTTTTGACCCTATATTTAAAGAAGAAATAGAAAAGATTAAAGAGGCAATTCAGAAATTAAGGAGAATTAAGCCAGATTTAAAAATATCTCTCTATACTCACTCTTTCTTCATCTGCCCTGAAAAACCTGATGACCCTACATATAAAGATAGTTGGATTGTGGGAAGAGATGGCAAAAGGGCTATTTCCCAATATAACAGAAAAGAATATTATGATTATCAGCCAGTTTTCCCTACTTTAAATAATTCTTATGGAAAGGCATATATGAAAGTTATGAATTGGTATTTAAATGATATGGGATTTGATTGGATTTACTGGGATGAAAGCACAGGTCCTGGTATACTTGGAGAAAAAAATAAAACATATAATTTCTGGGATGGATATTCTGCAATAATTAATCTTGAAACAAAAAATATTGAGAAAAAATTTGCAGTGTTGGGACTGGTTTGTGATGAATTTATAATGAATATATATGAAAAAGTAAAAAGAAAAGGAGGATTTATATTATTTAATGGAGCAGCAGTTACAAAATCAAGAATAAAATGTCCTTCTTTTGTTGAATCTCAGGATTTAATTTTAAGATTATATAATACCCATTTAAATACTCCACTTGCTTATGGATTTGGAAAACCATCAATGAAGGAATTAATAGATAGATTAAATTATGGAACAATTTATGCAAGGACACATCTTGACTATCAGAGTGACATAGTTACAAAATTTTATCCAATTACAATAGAAGAAATACATTCTGGATGGGTAAAAGGTAAAGAAAGAATTATAACTTCAAAAAGTGGAAATTTTGGATGGGATGGTAAATATAGAGCAAAAATTTATATGTATAATGAAAATGGTGAATACATAAATCAAAACCCATTAATAAAAATATATGAAGGAAAAATAAAAATAGATGTGCCTCCTGGTGGAATTGTTATAATAGAAAAAATTGAATAATTTAGTCATTTGGGAATTTATTTTTTATAAAATTTTTTGTAAGTCCTTGGAAATTTGTTAAAAAATTTAAAGTAGTTTTATATCAGGTTACTTTTTATCTATTGTTAAGTTTATGCAGTAAAAGTTTTTCTATTTTAATTTCGGCTTTTTGGTTTATACATTGTTGAAAATACCGTTTTAAATATTTTCCTGTCAAGTTTATTTTTAAGAAGGTGAGAAAAAATTTCAATTAGATTTTTTCGTGAGGCAACGATTTAATTTCAATTAGATTTTTGATGAGGCAATTCGTAAATTTGACAGCAAACCTTAAATTAGATATAATTAAAATTTAAATGGGATTAATTTTAAAAAATGGGTATTTGATAGAGCCAAAAAGTGGTAAAGAAGGCAAATATGATATTTTGATAGAAAAAGGTGTTGTTAAAAGTATTGATAAAAATATTCCCTCCTTAAATCATAAAGTAATTGACTGCAAAAATAAAATTGTATGTCCTGGATTTGTTGATATTCATTGCCATTTAAGAGAACCAGGAAGAGAGGATGAGGAGACAATTTATTCAGGGAGTTTATCAGCAGTAAGTGGTGGATTTACAACAATTTGCTGTATGCCAAACACAGACCCTCCACTTGATAATAAAGTAAGTATAAGATTTGTATATGAAAAGGGGAAGAAAAGTTTATGTGAAGTTCTACCAATTGGAGCAATAACCAAAAAAAGAGAAGGAAAGGAACTCGCTCCATATTTTGAAATGATAGAGGAAAATGCAGTTGCTTTTTCTGATGATGGGAATTGTGTTATGGATAGTAATGTAATGAGAAGGGCACTTGAATATACTCTCTTACATAAAAAGCCGATTATTTCACATTCAGAGGACCAGAATTTATCAAGAAATGGAGTTATGAATGAAGGATTTATTTCAACAAAATTAGGGCTTCCTGGTATTCCAAGAGAAGCAGAAGAAATAATGGTTGAAAGGGATATAAAACTTGCAAAACTAACAGGTGGGATTTTACATATTGCCCATTTATCTTGTAAGGAGAGTGTTGAATCTGTAAGGAGAGTTAAGAAAAATTTAAAAAATATTACATCTGAGGTAACTGCTCATCATATAACTTTAACTGAAGAGGCGGTAATAGGTTATAATCCAAATGCAAAGGTTTCTCCGCCATTAAGAACAGAGAAGGATAGAATATCTTTGATTGAAGGATTAAAGGATGGAACTATTGATTGTATCGTTACAGACCATGCACCTCATAGTTTTGAGGAAAAAGAATCTGGATTTGAAAATGCACCTTTTGGAATTATTGGTTTTGAAACATTTTTACCTTTGATTTTGAAACTTATTGATTATGGAATGAATTTAAAAGATATAATTTATAAAGTTACCTATGCTCCATCAAAAATATTAAATATTGAAAGGGGAATTATTGAAGTTGGGAAAAGAGCAGATATAACTGTTTTTGATCCTGATATTGAATGGATTTATAAAGAAGATAAGATAAAAAGTAAAAGCAAAAATTCTCCTTTTTTAAACTGGAAATTAAAGGGAAAAGTTCTATTAACTATTTCAAAAGGCAAAATCGTTTATAAAGAACCTGAATTTAAATATTAATTTTCTTCCCCTTCTTTATTGATTCAAGTGATTTAAATACCATACCTAAACTTTTAAGATTATCCTTTCCACTTGTTTCAGATTCTCTATCTTCAACAATACTTCTGTAAAATTCATAAAGAGAAAGAAATCTATCTTCCCTTTCAAGTTTTAACGGCTCTATAATTTCTTCTTTTCCTTCAAAAACCTTTTTTATTCCTGAATTATCCCATATTATTGTTCCTTTATCTCCATAAATTTCCCATATACCTGGCCATTGAGTATCCTTTCCAACACTTACCCAACTACCTGAATAATTAAAATGAATATTATCCTCAAAATCAAAAATTAAAAAAACACATGGGTCTCCTTTAAACCAACTCCAGTGTGGATTCCAACTTTTTGCATAAACACTTACAGGGTCTTTGCCAATTAAATATCTTGATAGGTCAAAATGATGGATTGACATATCTATTAAAAGAGGGAAAGGCATTTCTTCCCTAAATCCTCCAAATCTCGGTCCTTTCTGAAAATTTAAAATACAATAACTTATTTTTCCTATTTGGCCATCTTCAATCAATTTTCTTATAGTTCTTGGAATTTTGTTATATCTATAGTTCTGACTCACCATCAATTTTCTTTTATATTTTTCTGCTTCTTCAACAATTTTTTCAGCATTCTTTAAATTGTCTGAAAGTGGTTTTTCAACAAGAACATGTAAACCTTCTTTTAATGCAAGTATTGAAATTTCTTTATGAAACTTTGGTGGAGTTACATTTAAAAGTGCATCTGCCTTTACCTTTTTCAAACAATCCTTTAATGACTTAAATGTTTTACCTTCAAGAAATGGATACTTTTCAACTGATTTTTTAAGTATTTCCTCATTTACATCAACAATCCCTTCAATTTCCCATTCTTTAGATGAAGCAACTATGTCAAGCCAACTTGCTCCAAAGCCACCAACTCCTACCTGAATTATTTTCATTTTTCTCCTTTATTTTTGTCAAAAATTCCAAATTTTATAACTTTTCCATTTTTATCAAAAGAAACATAATAATTTTCATAAAACCATATTTCCATCATTCCTGTATCTGATTCATAAATTTGATAATCCTTACCAAGTATATTTTCAACTTCTTTTTTATCCAGACCAACTGGTATTTCTCCTTTTAAAATAGATTCTTTCAATTCATCATTCAACTGTGGATTTTTCTTTACATATTCTTCCCTGTAATTTTTATCAAGAAATGTTCCTTTTATTTT
>Ga0272449_1002283_pt1 | contig 18008 bp, 15 predicted proteins | sample YNPCB0241_FD_198679 | JGI IMG/M metagenome (GOLD analysis project Ga0272449, IMG submission 198679) | Hot spring sediment microbial communities from Yellowstone National Park, WY, United States - YNP-CB-024-1 | ecosystem: Environmental > Aquatic > Thermal springs > Hot (42-90C) > Sediment... | reverse complement strand
CTCAAATCTAATATCCTATAACTCAAATCTATATGTTAAATGTAAAAAACTAGCTATCTTAAAAATAAACAAGATAATTAGATTTGAAATTTAACATATGGATATTAGATATAGGATTTGAGTTTTGAGATAATTTTATTCGTTATATTCGTAGGGATTTGTAAATTCGTAGGGATCGTAAATTTGTAGAAAATTCTTATTTGACTTAAAGAAACAATTTTGCTAAAAATAACTCTTATGGAGATTAAAAAAGAAGACATCGAAATTATTGAAAAAGAAATCCCGCAGTTGCGGGACTGTCTTTGATGGTGCTTTTTTAAAAGAAAAAAAGAAAGAACTTGAAGAAATAAAAAAATTTCTTGAAATTGCAGGAGACGATGAAAAAATAAAATTAGAAATAAAAGAAAAAATAGAGAAAATAAAAAAAGAATTAGAAGAGAAAAAAATAGAAGCGCGCTTTAGCGGAAGGTACGATAAAAATAATGCTTTCTTCTCGATTTATGCTGGCACTGGCGGAAAAGATGCTGAAGATTGGGTGAGTATTCTTTATCGAATGTATAGAAAATTTTTTGAGAAAATGAGCTTTGAAGCTAAAGAAATTGAAAAAACAAAAGGCGAGGGTGGGATAAAATCAATCACTTTAAAAGTAAAAGGAAAATATGTTTTTGGCTGGTTAAAAGGAGAAAATGGTGTTCATAGACTTGTTCGAATCTCTCCCTTTTCAGCAAAAAGACTTCGTCATACATCTTTCGTTTTGGTTGAGGTTTTGCCCGAGATAGAAGAAAAAGAAATTGATATAAAAAATGAAGATTTAAAGATAGAAACCTTTAGAGCTTCTGGTGCTGGGGGGCAGTATGTTAATCGAAGGGAAAGTGCCGTGAGAATTACTCATTTGCCAACAGGGATAGTAGTTACTTGTCAATCAGAAAGATTACAAGGAGAAAATAGAAAAATTGCTTTATCTTATTTGCAATCAAAACTTTTAGAAATTGAAAAAGAAAAGAAAGAAAAGATTGTAAAAAAAGAAAGGGGAGAGTTAAAAGAAGCAAAATGGGGAAATCAAATAAGGTCTTATATTTTTCATCCGTATCAGATGGTAAGAGACGAAAGAACGGGAAAGAAAACATCAAAGTTAAAAGAGGTATTAGATGGAAATTTGGAAGAATTTATAAAATAATTTTAAAAAAATGATTTACTTTGATAATGTTACAAAAAAATTTTCTGAAAACTGCATCGCCCTACAAGATGTAAGTTTTGGTATTTCGGAAGGTGAGTTTATTTCTTTGGTTGGGAAATCCGGCGCCGGCAAAACTACTCTTTTAAAACTTTTACTTGGTTACGAAAAACCAACAAGTGGAGATATTGTTTTTGAGGGGAAAAGCGTTTCCTCAATGTCTCCAAAAGAACTTCCTTATCATCGAAGAAAAATAGGATTTGTCCATCAAGATTTTAAACTTCTTCCCCAAAAGACAGTTTTTGAAAATGTTGCTTTCGCTCTTGAAGTTTTTGGCAAGAGCGAAAAAGAGATAAAAAGAATAGTTCCACAAGCCCTGGACCTTGTTGGTATCTTAGATAAAAAAGATAATTTTCCAGAAGAACTTTCAGGCGGCGAGCAGCAAAGAACTGCAATTGCAAGGGCTATTGTTATTCAGCCAAAGGTTTTAGTGGCAGATGAACCCACTGGTAATCTTGATATTTATAATACTCGAGAAATCGTTAATCTTTTTTTAAAAATAAATAAACTTGGAACAGGCGTTATTTTAGCGACCCATAATAGAGAAGTAGTAAATATTATTCAAAAAAGGGTAATAGTTTTGGATAAAGGAAAAATAGTGAGGGATCAGCAAAAAGGAGGATATTGCCTTTTTTAATTTTTTAAATGATTTGACATTTTTGAATTTTTAGTATTTAATAAAGAAAAAATATGAAACCTGGTATTACAAATTTTTTTAGGGTTATAAAATTTGGCGGGCAAGCACTTGTCAGAAATATTGGTATTTCGATTGGGAATATTTTTATAATGTTTATAATTTTATGTTTAATGGGCGGGGTTTTGCTTTTAAATTCAATGGCAAAAACCCTAATTACCTCTTTAGAAAAAAAAGTGGATGTAAGTGTTTATTTTAAGCCGGATACAAAAGAGGATGATATTTTAAAGTTGCAAGAAAGACTAAAAAAGTTTCCAGAAGTAAAAGAAGTAGAATTTGTTTCAAAAGAGATGGCTCTTCAGCGTTTTAAAGAGACCCATAAAGAAAATAAGCTTTTAATGGAAAGCCTAAAAGAAGTTGAATCAAATCCTCTTCCTGCTTCATTAAATATAAGGGCAGATACCACAGAATCTTATGCGAAACTTGCAAACTTTCTTGAAAAAGGTGAATTTAAGGATTTAATTGAGAAAGTAAATTGGAAGGAAAATAAGACGATTATTGAAAAATTATTTTCTATTGCTTCTGCTATAAAAACTGGAGGAATTTTAGGAAGCGCAATTTTAGTTTTTGTGGCTGTGGTTGTAACTTTCAATACAATTCGTTTGGCAATTTTTTCAAAAAGAGAAGAAATAGAAACAATGAAATTGGTTGGAGCAACAAATCGTTTTGTTAGAGGACCATTTATTGTTGAGGGAATTTTAATTGGAATGATAGCCGGGACTTTATCTTTTTTACTTTTTCTTTTAATTGATTCTTTACTTCCTCAAAGCCTTGGGTTTTTTGGGGAGCTTGGGGTTTTAAACTTTTTTGAAAACAATATTTTATACCTAATTTTAATCCAGGTTTTTGGTGGAGCGTTTTTGGGAGCTTTTTCCAGCTTTCTTGCTACTCAAAAATATCTTAAGGTTTAAAAGTATTTTTGCGGGGTCGTCTAATGGTAGGACATCGGGCTCTGGACCCGAGAATCTTGGTTCGAATCCAAGCCCCGCAGCAATATTGTCTCCTTCGAACTGCTGATTATTTTTAGGAAAAAGATGAAGTTTAGCAGGCGGAGACGAAGCCCCCGCCTGCTTTCTAAAATTTTCTCACTGAAGTTTTCGCTCGCCTGGCGCTTCGGCCGGGCGAGCTTTTAACCTTTATAGTTTAAAATAATTTATCTTCTTAAAATAATCTTTGAAATGTGTTGAAAATAATCCATTTATAATTAAAATTGACAAATTTATATTTTGCATATAATAAAATAGCAGTCCAAAAAGGACTGAATGCACTTTAAAAACTAAAATAAGGGGGTGAAGAATATGAAAAATAATCAAATATCTCCAATCCCATGGTATACCGAAAAAGCAGATTTCTTTGGATTAGAATATCTCGAAGAGTATGAATCTTCTCTTACTCAAGAGAGAACTCTGAATGAAGTTAATTTTATTGAGAAAATCCTCTCACTTAAACCCGGTATTAAGATCTTGGATTGCCCTTGTGGTTATGGTCGTCATTCAATTGAATTAGCGCGTCGGGGTTACAATGTAACGGGGTTAGATCTTAATTCATTCTTTCTTGAAAAAGCAAAAAAAGGCAATTGAAGTATCGATACTTTGGATCCAGGCTGACATGCGTGAAATTCCTTTTGAGGATGAATTTGATGTTGTGCTCAACTTGTTTACCTCTTTTGGTTACTTAGAAAATGATAATGAAGATCAAAAAGTACTTAATCAAATTGCGAAAGCCCTTAAACAAAAAGGTAAGTTTGTTCTCGATGTCATTAATAGAGATTCTATTTTGCGATCCTATCGCGAGAAAGATTGGCAGCAACTTTCCGATAATTCCATAGTTCTTATAGAAAGACATTTCGATTATATAACTGGACGTAATTTTGAAAAACGAACAAGAATCTGGGAGAACGGAGAACGTAAGGAATATCAAATCCCCCTCCGTCTTTATACAGTCGCAGAATTAGTAGCGATGCTACGTAAATCAAGATTTACCATTCTGAGAATATATGGAGATTACGATGGAAGTCCTTTTACGCTTGATTCCAAGCGATGCATTATCGTTAGTGAAAAATGTTAGTTGTTTATTATAGGATTAAAAGATAAAGCGGAAAATGCTTTACCTTTTTTATTTTAAAGGACCTTGTTTATCATTTAAAATTGAGATATAATATTAATAATGAGACTATGGTGGGGCCATATTCCACAAAAGGCGATAAACTCGCATATGTTGGTAATAAGTTATTTAAGCCGCTTGAAGAAGTAAGAAAGGTAAGGCCCCTGATTTAAGTAAGAGACATATTGAGATAAGGAGAAATAGTCAAAAGTGGACGGCAATTATTAAAATTTGGGATGAGATTTTTAGAGCGACTACTGAATTTATGAAAAAAAGCGGGTTCTTTTCTTTGATCTTCCTATTACTACGAGGATGATTTCTTCTCCGGGTGCTTTAATTGGGACTATTCCTTCAGATGTCAATCCATTTAAAATTAAATTCTTCAATAAAACAACATATCTTACTCAATCATCTCAGCTTTATCTTGAATTTGCAATTACAAACCCCAAAATTAATAGTGTGTATTGTTGGGAAAAAAGTTTTCGAAGAGAAGAAGCTGATTTTCGTCATTTACCTGAGTTTACTCACATTGAATTTGAAAGCAATATTAATTTTAAAAAAAATTTACAATTCCAAAAAGATTATCTCCAATTTTTGGTTAATTCTTTAATCGAAAATTGTGAAAAAGAAATTTCGGTATTTTTAACCGAAAAAGAAATTGCAGAATTAGATAAATTTTCTAAATTAGAGGTTTTTGAAAAAATAACATTTCATGATGCGTTTAAATTATTAAAGAAAAAAACAAAAAATAGCAAATATGAAAAAATAACAATTAAAAACTTCGGTGCTTATGAGGAAGTATTGCTTACTGAGATTATAAATAAACCAGTTTTTGTTACCCATTATATAGGTGATGAAGTTGCTTTTTATCATGCAAGAGATCCTAAAAATCCAAAATTAGTAATAAATGCCGATTTTCTTTTCCCTGGGTACGGTGAACTAATTGGCAGCGGTGAAAGAGTTCATACTAGAAAAGAAATAAAAGAAAAGGCGAAACATTTTAAGCTTAATATGAAAGACTACCAACCCTATATCGAATCACGAGATCTCCAAAAACCTAAAATTCATTCAGGTTGGGGCATGGGCATTGAAAGATTTATTCAGGCCATATTAAAATTACCATTTATTTGGGAGACAAAACCATTTCCGCGTATAAGTGGACAAATACATCCATAATTTTCAATACAACATGTATTTAATAAAACCGCCAAAATTAGAAAAAGGAGACACAGTTGGTTTAGTAAGTCCCTCTGCGCCACTGGCTGGTTTAGTGTCTCATAGAACTGAAAGAGCTATTAAGATGTTAGAAGAATTAGGATTTAAGGTTAAAATTGGAAGAAATGCTTTAAAAGTTACAGGTCATACTGCTGGTTCACCTAAAGAAAGAGCTGAAGATATTAATGCATTTTTTAAAGATAAAGAAATAAAAGCAATTATTTGTTTTATAGGAGGAAATCATTCTAATCAAATTTTGAAATATTTAGATTTCCAGTTAATTAAGAAAAATCCCAAAATTTTTGTTGGCTATTCCGATGCTACAGTTTTACATTTTGCTTTTTATACACAATGTAATTTAGTGACATTTTATGGCCCCGCGGCTCTTACACAATTTGCAGAAAATCCAAGAATACTTTCTTATACTGAAGAATATTTTAAAAAAGCATTAATGGAAACAAAGCCTATTGGTAAAATTAAACCATCTTCGTATTGGACAGATGAAATTCTTGATTGGTTTGAAAAAGACGACTTAAAAAGACCAAGAAAAATGAAAAAGAATAAAGGTTGGCAATGGTTGAAAAAAGGTAAAGCCGAAGGTCCCATATTAGGAGGTTGTATTACATCAATGATGCATTTGAAAGGAACAAAATATTGGCCAGATTTTTCTGGTTCTATTTTCTTTTGGGAAATTCCTGAAAGTGATAATGATTTTACCAAGGGTGAAAAAATAGAGAACATAGATTCTTATTTAACAGATCTTGAATTATCAGGAGTTTTCAAAAAAATTAAAGGTATGATTATTGGAAGATTTTTTGGATATTCTAAACAAGAAGAGAACGAGATGATAAAGATAATTCAACAAAGAACAGCTGATTATAATTTTCCTCTTCTTATCAATGTTGATATAGGTCATACTGATCCAATGATTACTGTGCCGCTAGGTGTTAGGGTCAAGATTGATTACTCAAAAGATTCTTTTGAGATTATAGAGAATGGAGTAATTTAAATAAAGATCAAGTATGAATAAAAATAAAAAACCATTCACTGGATTACATATTTTAGGAGAGATTACCACAACTACAGAAACTAGGTTCTTTTTATCACAAATTTTCAAAAAGTGGTGGCTTTACCGGTCTCATTAGTCTAGTAGAATCTCATATTGCCATTCATACTTGGCCTGAATTGAATTATTTAACTTTAGATGTTTATATTTGTAACTATTCGAAGGATAATAGCGCGGTTTGTAAAAAAGTTTTCAAAGAAATAAGCGAACATTTTAGCCCATTAAAAATCACAAAAAGATTAATAAAAAGATGATAGATGAATGGTTAACGAAACTAATAAATTTTATTTTCCCTTATCAAAAAGATTTCGATGGGAATGAAAAGCTCTATTGGGATAAATATTGGAGTAAAATGATTGATTATTATAAGAATTACGGCGAGATATTTTAAATTAGGGATAAATGGGATTTTTATTGTAACGAAGCATTACACTCTCATTACAAGGAGATAATAAAAGAAATATTGAACAAAGATTTCAAAAATCTAAAATGTATCGAATGTGGATGTGGTGGAGGTTATGAATCTGCATTAATGGCAAGAGATGGAGCAGAGGTCACAGTATTAGATTATTCAGAAAAAGCGATTGAATATGCTAAAATTGTTAATCAAAGAATGGGTATTTTAAACAAAATTAAGTTTGTAAAAAGTGATATTTTTGATTTTTGTATAAATGAAAAACATGATTTAGTATGGAATTGTGGTCTTATTGAACATTATCAAGATAATGAAATTGTTCAGATGATTAAAAAAATGATGGATCTTGCAAAAAATAATGGTTTGATTGTAATCACCATTCCTAATTTGTTATCACCACAATCAATTTATTGGATGTTGGCAACAGGAAAATCGTCAGAAAAATATATAAGCCATAGAAAATTAAAAACATTAATGAAAAGAAGTGGCTTAAAATATGTGGAAATAAAAAATTTTCATTATTGGTTACCCGCGTGTTTACCGGCAGAATGGGCAGTGAAAATTAGTAAAAATAAATTATTAAACAATCTAAAGATTCTTTGTTGGTTGTTTAGCGGGATTGGGCTTAAAATATAAAAATGAGAAAAATAACAAAAGAAAAAATTAAAAAAATGGGTTATGTGGATTTGATGGCTTTTTTGGGAGAAGTTAATCGCCCACCAGGTGGTAAAAATTCGATTAGACTCGTAGTCCAAAATTGCCTTATTACAAAAAATTCTAAAGTTTTAGATATTGGTTGTAATACTGGTTATGTTTCTTTTGAAATCGCCCATCTTGCTAAATGTAAAGTTGTCGGGATTGATATAAATAAAAATATGATTAAAGTTGCTGAAAAAATTAGGAAGGAAGATCCCTTAGGCCACTTAATAACATTTAAAGTCGCTGATGCTATGAATTTACCATTCCCCGATGAAACTTTTGATGTAGTAATTTCAGGTGGTTCTACAGCATTCATTGAAGATAAATTGAAAGCACTCAAGGAATATAAAAGAGTCTTAAAGGAATGGGGATTTATTGCTGATATTAACTTTTTCTACAGAATAAAACCGCCTACTTCCTTACTTAGACGTCTTAACTCTATTTTGGAGATAGAAATTCAACCTTGGGATATGAATTACTGGTTAAGTCTATATGAACAGTGTGACTTAGAAAAATATTTTATTTATACGGACCATATTAAACCGGTTTCGCGTGCGCAAATAGAAAATTATTGTTCGATAATGGCAAGTGATAAAAATTTATCAAAAGACATCGAATTTGAACTTAGAAAAAAACTATTGAAAATTATGAATATTTTTAACGAAAATCATAAATATCTTGCTTATGGAATTTTTATTCTCCGAAAAAGACCAGAGAAAGAACAAATTTCTCTTTTTGGTGCATAAAAATAAAAGGGGGGTTATCTTTTGTGATAACCCCCTTAATTAGATTTTGCCGCGACTTCGGCTACGATGTTCCTCAAAACGTTCTTTGAACCTCTCTTCGTTGTATAAGATGAATACATTTTTAACACATCTTAAAAATTATTTTTAGAATAAATTATTTTAAACTATGAAGGTTAAAAGCGAGCCCGCCCGAAGGGCGGGCGAGCAAAAACTTCAGTGAGAAAATTTTAGAAAGCAGGCGGGGCGAAGCCCCGCCTGCTGAATTTTATCTCTTTTTCAGATTTCTTTTCTTTGATTTGTGAATTAAATTTGGTAAAATGATATTGAAGGTTTGAGTGGGTTTAATTCCCGCAGCAAAAAAAGCGAATTTTTAAAAATTGTTTAAATTATAAAATTTTATTTTTCAACGCAGCATTGGACGGGTTTGTTATCTATTTTTAGTCCTTCTATTGTTCCAATGTCTTTTTGATTTTCAAAGCAAGCGGTATTGTCGTCTTTTCTTGGGATAGTTTCGCCGGGGCACTCACCAACTTCTACAGTGTCTTTTGTGTTAGCAGGGATTCTTTTCCCTCTATATTCTTCTTCCGGAGCTTCAAAATATTTTCCCTGGCAGTCTGCATTATCAAAATCACTACTTGAGAATTTCCCCTCTTTCCATTTTTCAAGAAGCTTTTTTAATTCTTCTGTTTCAAACTTACATATGCCATCTCTTCCTTCAAGCGCCTTATATATGGCTTTATATTGATCTACTAATTCTTTTGGTGCGTCTTCGGGAAATTCTATATCAGCTTTTTCTGTTTTAAGATAAAGAAGGCATTTGTTGTTTTCTTTCCCTTTTATCGCAAAGAAAGATTGAGCAGTTATTTTCGCTCCAAAGATTTCTACTGTTGGCGTTTTATATCGCATTTTTGCTGGGGTACAATTTTTTGAAGATTCAATAAAACAATCAAAAGATTCTTTGCAGTCTTTAAATTTAGAAAATTCTCCTTCAGTTTCTTGGGTGCTTTTTGGTTTTTTTGAAATAAAGTAATCTTTTATAAAAAAAAGAGCGATTATTAAAAAACCGCAAGCTATTGCCAAAATAAAAATCGGTGCTAGCCCTTTTTGATAGTTTTTTTGCATATTCTAAAATTATAATATTTTTAAAGAGAGGATTCAAGAAAAATATCCCTACGAATTTACAAATCCCTACGAATATAACGAATAAACTTATCTCAAAACGCAAATCCTATATCTAATATCCATATGTTAAATTTCAAATCTAATTATCTTGTTTATTTTTAAGATAGCTAGTTTTTTACATTTAACATATAGATTTGAGTTATAGGATATTAGATTTGAGATATTTTTGTTGTCTTGCTGGGGGTGTGGGGACAAAACAGAGGGTATGGGATACATCCCATGTTTTGTCCCCAGAAAGATAGGAGCGAAGCGACGCAAGAAAACAGCTTGCCTGTTGTCTTGCTGGGGGTGTGGGGACAAAACAGAGGGTATGGGATACATCCCATGTTTTGGTTCCAGGGGAAGATAGGAGCTTGTGGTCTCCAAATCCGCAGTTTGCGGATTTGGAGGAAAGCGACTTAAGAAACCCTGAAAGGGTGTCTTAAGGGGGGTCTGGAACCAAAACTAGTGAAGCCACCTCCCGGATTTGAACCGGGGACCCATCGCTTACGAAGCGATTGCTCTACCAACTGAGCTAAGGTGGCAAGCTATATTTCAAAACTTTCTCCAAAATTTGGCACAATTGCTTCAATTCCAAGTTTATCTTTAACTGTCTGGGCTAAACTATTTGAAGGCTCCTCTTCTCCATGCACCACAAAAACTTTTTTTAAAATGTGCTCTTCTTTTATTTGGCTACTACTTTTTATACTATAAAGCCATCGAAAAAGCATATTTTTGTCAGCATGGGCAGAATAACTATCAATTGTTACTCTTTTTGTTAAAACCGGCACTTTTTCTCCCATAATTTCAACTTCCTTTGCTCCATCCTGAATTTTTCTTCCAAGCGTTCCTTCTACCTGAAAACCAACAAAAAGAATAGTACTTTTTGGATCGGGAAGATATCTTTTTTCATGATGCAATATTCTCCCCCCATTTGACATTCCAGAACCAGCAATAATGATTTTAGGAGGAGGAACATCGTTAATCTTTTTTGATTCCTCTGTGCTTTCTGCTAATATTAAATTTTTAAATTCAAATATTTTATCCCCACTTCTTAAAAGATAAGACGCTTCTTTATTATAATATTTATCATATTTCTTATAAACATCAATTGATTTAATTGCCAAGGGGCTATCAACAAAAACTGGAACTTGAGGAATTCGACAATTCTCAACAAGTTCATTCATTTCGTATAAAATCTCTTGTGTTCTTTCAATAGCAAAAGAAGGAATCATTAAAACTCCCTTATTTTTTATTGTCTCTTCAATTGTATCTTCTAATAAATCTTTTCTGGAAAGCAAGTCTTTGTGAATTTTGTTTCCATAAGTAGATTCAATAATTACTGCATCTGCAGAAGAAGGAATCTCGGTTTGTCTTAAAAGAGGTGTTGGGTTATTTCCAAGGTCACCACTAAAGACAATTTTCTTACCTTCAGTAAAAACTTCAACAATTGCTGACCCTAAAATATGGCCAGCATCCAAAAGTTTAAAAGAAAATCCATCGTCAATTTTTACCTCTGTGTGATAATCAACAGTTTCAAAAATTTCCATTGTTTTTAAAAGATCTTCTTCTGAAAACAATTCCTCTTCTTGAATGTTCATTGCATCTTCTAAAATCAATCTTGATAAATCAAATGTTGGAGGAGTTGCAAAAATTTTTCCAGTAAATCCTCTTTTCACTAAAATTGGCAATCTTCCTGTATGGTCAAGATGAGCATGGGTTAAAATAACAAAATCAATCTTTTTGGGGTCATATAAAAATTCCTCTTTATTTTTCTCTTCAAACTCTCTTGATCCTTGAAACATTCCACAATCAATTAAAATCTTTTTTTTCTTTGTCTCCAAAAGAAAGTTTGACCCTGTAACAAATTTTGTTGCCCCCAAAAATGAAACTTTCATAAATTTATAAATTTTAAAAAAACATTATAAATCTTTTTCAAAAAAATTCAAATAAAAAAGCCCCTCTTGAAAATTTATTTTAAAAAAATTAAAATAATCTCTTTTTAAAAAACTGAAAAATTATGATAGAACCATCAATTAAAAAAATAGAAATTAATGAAAAGTCCGAAATTCCAAAAAAGAAAAAAGGCAAAAAAATATTTATTTTTTTTCTTTTGGTTATTATTGTTGCTGGTGGATTTTTAATATTAAAACCTAAATATTTTTTTCCGGAATCAGCAATAAAAGAAAATTTAAACTTAATTAAAGAAGGAAAATTAGAAAAAGCCTATATTCTTACCTCTTCTGGCTTTAAAGAAAAAACTTCTTCTGAAATTTTCAGAAAATTCATTTCTCAACATCCTGGCCTTGAAAAATATAAAAGTATTTCATTTTATAAAAAATCAAAAGAAGACAATGTTTTGATTTTTGAAGCGGTGGTTTTAACAAGCGAAGAAAAAACAATTAAAATAAAATACAAGATTATAAAAGAAGAAAATATTTGGAAGGTTCATGGAATAGAAATTCTTAAAGAAGAATAAAAATTCCAAAAAAATCTAAAGAAAAACGGAGCGCTCTCGCGCTCCGTTTTTCATAAAAAGCAGGTAGGTAAGCCGAATTCTGTTCTCCCAAACAATAAATGTTTGGAAGGGCAGTCATTTATCTTGGCCAAAAGATTACTCTTTTGGCTCATGCCCCCGCTCTGCAAAAGCGGGGTTGCACCGGGTAGGGTTTGCCATCGCTGACTGTCACCAGTCAGGAAGTCTGTTTTACAGACACTTTTCACCTTAAGCGTTGCTTGTTGCAAAAAGCAACAGAGGCGTTGCTGTCTAGTCTCTGTGGCACTTTCCCTATTCTGCTTTTGGTTTTAACTAAAATAAAGTTTAAAGAGCAAAAAACCTAAAGCAGAACGGTGGACGTTATCCACTACCCACTTCCTCTGATAAAATCAGAGGGGTGTTCGGACTTTCCTCCCTGGTCTTGCCAGGGCGACTGCCTCACTACCTGCTTTTTTTAAATTATAACAATAAAAAAGAAAAAAATCAATAAGTGAAAAGCGCACATTTTTTTGTGCGCTTTATTGACATTCCCCTTCTTCCCTTGTCCTTATAATTTTTAATATCTTCTCCTTAATCTCCTCGTCGGAAAGAAGGGGATTAATAACAACAAATGGAATAATCTTTCCTCTTTCCAAACCTGTCTCAATGTGCTTTAGAGCTCCTGTAGGGGAACTCTTCACTTGAATAAAAATTCTTCGCCCCCCAAAAAGAAATATCACAAAATCAATGCCCTGCCTATCAAGGGAAGAACCATGACGGGTTCTCAAAAACCCGTCTATCTCCCTCCCTTCTTTTATTTTTTCTAAAATTCTTTCCACCCTTTCTTCAGAAAATTCACCCCTTTGAATCATCAATTTGTCAATTTTCTTTCTAATGTTATTTTTAACAAAAATATCTTTTCTCTTCCTTATGCTCTCTCTTTTCTTCCTATTCTTTGTTGCCATCTTTGCCTCCTTTCTTTTTTCTTTCTTTTTTTTTATCTTTTTTTTATCTTTGGATCGGGTTAGAATCAGAAATTATATAATATTTTTTAAAAAATGTCAAAATTTTCGTATTAAATCATCTAAAATGTAAGTGAAAAGTAGAAGATGGAAAGTAGAAAGTGGAAGGTGAAAATTCCTTCTGCGAAGCAGGCCGCCGCGAAGCGGCTCAATTCCAAGCACCAAATTATAAATAAATTCCAAATTACAAATTACAAATTACAAATTACAAATCATAAACTTTTCTTTTTGCATTTTTCATTGTCATTTTGCATTTTGATTTTTGATTTTTGCATTTTGATTTTTGCTGTCGCCTTTGGCGACTCCCCGAAGAGTCCTTTTTCATTTTTCATTAATTCGTTAATTCTTTTAACTGAAAACTTCACTTACTTGGTTAAATGATTTGACACGTTATTTATACTCAACTTTCACGTTCACCCTATTTTCCCTTGTTGGAATTCTATTTACCCAAAATGGTTGAAGGACTAAATTAGAATTTTTAATTTTCCCTTTCATGTCTTCATTTATAAACTTTTGAAATTCGGCATAATTTTTGCCCATTAATTTTTGCTTTACTTCTTCTTCATCTATTTTAAAAGCAACTTTTTCGCTTCCCTTAAATTCTATATAAATTTCATTATCCCAACCCTTAGCATCTAAAATCTGATAGTTAATAGTTTGACTTGATAAAATTTCTTGAAAATCAATTCCGTCTTTTACTTCGTTTTTTACAATATTAGAAATAATTTTTCTTACCTCTTCTTCTTTAAAGGCTAAAAGTTTTATTTTCACTTTTGTCCTGCCTTTAAAAACCTCTGCCGCTTCTCCTGCTTTTTTATCAAAAACAATATCTTCTTTTTCTTCTACAACTGCTTCTTTTAGAAACTGCAAATTTTCTGGTAAATCTTTTAAAATTTCCGCTGAAAGATCATCCACTGCTTTTTCTTGTAAAGCTTTCATTTCTCTTTCTGCTTCTTGAATATCATATTGACTTACTACTTTTGCCTTGCCAATAAAGCCGCCTGTCATTTCTTTTGTTGATTTTCCATAAATTAAATTATAAAGAGAACTACCTTGGAGCGCTGGTAGGGTAAAATTTGTTGGCTTTATATTATAAGCCTCTCCCGGCTCTTCTGCTTCAACTTCTATCTTAACTGTGCCTGGATTATTTTGGGCACCCGCTGGGATTGAGACCCAATCTAGGGCTCTAAAAATTTTACCATCTTGACTTTGAAATCTTGTACCAGGAACAAATCTATAAGAAGAATTGCTTTCATTATAAACTATAATTTCTCCTTTGGCTTTTACTGAAACATCTTTTTCTTCAGATGGAGTAAAATTTTTTTCTATTGTTTTTTCTTTCTCGATTAATTGGCCAGGAATTATAGAATTTTCTAAATCAAAATTTGCATCTTTTTTAACCCAAAAGGCCCCGGAAAAATCAATACTATTACTTTCCGGTACTAAATAAATATCAGCTTTTGGCAACCAAAAATAAGCAAAAATAGCTCCACCAATTAAAATAAGCAATACCAAAACATAAGCAAATGTAAGGTCTCTTTTTTTCTCTTGTGGTTTAACTTCTTTTGGTAAAGATTCTTTTTTTTGAACAACTTTCTCTTTTTCTAGTATTTTATCTGGAGCTTCTTTTTTCTCTGTTTTTTTACCAAGAATCTCTTTTCTTGGTAAAATATCACTCACTGGTGGCCTAAAAGAAACTTCTCCTTTTTTGTTTAAAAAAGAACCACCAATTAAACTCTCCTCAACTTGGATCCCGCAATCTTCTGCTAATTTTTTATAAGTTGAATCAGTCGAGTAAATGCTAAGATCTTTATCGGCTATTTGAGCTTCTCTTTGAAGAACCGTTAGTTTTTCTATGTTTTTAAGATTTTTGTTTTCTTCTGGCAAAACTAAAATAATTTTCTTTTTCCTTGAGGATAATATTTTTTCTTTAACTGTTTCTAAGTCGTCCGGAGGATCGATGTAAAAAATTTGGGGATATTCATTCATATTTTTAAATTATTTTAAAAATTTACTTTAAAGAAAGCAAGAAAAATGATTTACAATTTAATTTTAAAATACCTTAAATTTTTTTCAAATAAATTTTGCCATAAAAGATGCAAATAACCCTCGTTATCAATAAAAATAGAATTATCACCACCAATCTCTCCCTTTATTCCTTTGCTTGTAATTTTAAAACTTTCCTCTACTATAAATATTTGCCAAAAATTATTAATCTTTTTTGCAATTCTAAAACTGTTGTCAGAACCACTTACATAAGAAATAATCGGAGTTTTTTTGTCATTAGAAAAAATTATATTGTTTCTTTCGCCAACCACTCCTTTTGTATCAACTTTTTCTATCAACCAACCTTTATTTTCTTTTTTAGCCACTTTTAAATCTCCATTTGTCATATCAAAATAACTTATCCAGGGTTCATCTTTTTCATCCAAAAAAATAGAATTCCACCTTCCAACATCTCCTTCAAAATCTACAATTTCTTTTTCCCAAAATTTTCCATTGAAAAACAAATAAAGAAGATCTTTATTTTTAAAATCAAAATAAGAAATATGCGGCCTTCCGTTTTTATCTACAGAAAGACTATTCCACCAACCAACTTCTCCCCCATCAACTAGCTCTACTTTCCATTTGTCACCCTCTTTAATCCCATAAAAAATTCCTTCTTTTGGTACCCAAAAACTCACATAAACTTTATCATCTTTATTGATGAATAAACTTGAATAAAGAAAAGCGCCCTTGAAAATATCTTCAAAATTCCAAGAACCATCTTTTTTTACTGCCAATTTTAAAATCCCATTTTTGTTAACATATAAAATAAAAATTTCTCCTTTTTTATTTTCTTTTATTGTTGTCTTTGCACCAAAAAAACCATCTTGAGAAACTATTTCCTTCTTCCAAAAATTGTTTTCTTTTTCCATTAATACTAATTCTCCTTTTTCATTAATAAAAGAAATAAAAGGTCTTTTTTGCATATCTACGAAAATTGATCCCCCAAATCCATTTTCGTTTAATAAATCAAACTTTCTTTCGGTCAAAGAAGCAGTAAGACTAATTTTTAAATTCCCGAATAAAAATAAAATTAGAAATAAAATTAAAAAAATAAACAAAAAAATCATTTGTGTTTTTGCTTTTGGCATAAATTTAAAATTTATTAATTATTTATGAATTACAACTTTTGTTCCAATATCAGCAAAATTATAAACAACCTCAGCCGCCCCTACTCCAAGCCTTACACACCCATGCGAAACAGGAATGCCCAAATGATTCTCTCCCTCTCTATAACCTCCTGGCCAATAAGGAAGTTCATGGATATAATAGCCATTATAAAATTGTAAAGAATAGGGCATATAAAGTCCATACTGAGAAGACCATAAAAGACGATATTTTGAAAGAACCCTAAAAGTGCCAGTTGGTGTTTCCATCCCAGGTCTACCACTAGATATTAAATAAGTAGCAATCACTTTTCCATCTTGATAAAGTCTTAGTGTTTGAGAGGATAAATCAATATCAATATATTTATCTTGACTTGAAGGGGGCGGTGGGGGTGGTGGGGTTACTTTATAAATTTTAAATGAAAGACTCGCCCCCAAAATAGTTACTTTGTAAAGTTTTTCTTCCTCTAATTGATAGGGTTGAAAAACTACCCAGTCTTTATTTGGAGAAAATATAAATTTACCCTCAACCTGTGGTTCGATTTTAAATTCTTTTAAAAACCTATCTTCTTCTATTTGGGTATTAAAAACAACAACAACTTGCTTTTTATTTTTGTCAAAATAAATGTTAGTAACTTTTAAAGATGGTAAAACAAAATTAAATTCTTTTTTTAATAATTTTAAATTATAATTTGTGTCTTCTTTTATATCTTCTAACTTTATAACAACTTTTGTATTTTGGTCTTCAAAAGAAACAGTATATTTTAAAGGGGGATTTACCTGAAGGGTATTGAAAATTTTTTCTTCTTTTACTGGCTCTGTAATTATAGCTACAACTTCTTTTTTGTTCTTGTCAAAGTAAATATCTTTTACTTTTGGCACTTCCACTTTAAAAGAAATTTCTTTATCTAAAATTTCTCCTTTGTACTCAACATCTTCCTCTTTTTCTTCTGGAATAAATACTACTTTTTTGTTTTCCTCTAAAAACACATACCTTCCTTTTGGTTTTGGGTCTAATTGAAAAGTTTTTAAAAAATAATCTTCTTCAATTGGTTCAAAAAACTCAATTTCAAGTCTTTTTTCCTTTTGATCGTATAAAACTTTTTTTACTTTTGGAGATGGCAAAGAAAAAGTAAATTCTTTTTCAAATGTCTTAATTTTATAGGGCTTATCTCTTTCAATCTCTTCTGGGAAAAAAGAAATTTTTTTATAACCTCTTATCTTGGAAAAATAAACCGCTTCCCTCTCAAAAACAAAGTCTCCTTCTATTTTTGGAGAAAAAGAAGTATTTTTTAAAAAATAATCTTTGCTTACGGGGTATTCAAAATAAAAATCTATTCTACCATAACCTTCTTGAATTTTGCTTGGAGGAAAATATTTTAATTCAACTGAACTCGCAACTTTTTTTGAATAAATAAAAAAAGAAAAAACACTACCCAAAACTAAAACGAATAAAAAAGATACAAAAAAAATCAAAAAAATAACTTTTCTTGACATATTAAATTTTTTTAATCTAAAATCTTTTTAAGAAGCAATCTAAAATTTAAAAATTATATCAAAAAAAATAAAAAAACTCCAATCCTCGTGAGCTTTGAGGGTTTAAAAAGAGAAATTTTTATAATATTGCCAGATTGTGAGGAATTAATTTTAAAATTATATTTTTATCTAATAAAACTAAAGCAAGCAAAACAAATGTATATATTGCTCCTCTCAAAATAATATCTGCATGTTGAATATTAAACTTAACAAAAATGTCCACGCACAAAGACAAAAATATTACTCCTAAAATTGTAAGAAAAATAATCCTGGTAATAGACTCATAATTTCTTAAAACCAAGTCTATTGTTTTTGTCGGGAAAGACTTATGAACATTTTTAACTGGCAAATAATATCTCTCTTTTTCCTGAGAAGTTGGCGTTGGTGTTGGTGTTAAAGTTGGTGTTGGAGACAAAGATGGAGATGAAGATGGAGTTGGAGTTGGAGTTGGGGTTGGGGTTGGGGTTGGGGTTGGGGCGGGAGCTGGGG
>Ga0272449_1002281_pt1 | contig 18027 bp, 14 predicted proteins | sample YNPCB0241_FD_198679 | JGI IMG/M metagenome (GOLD analysis project Ga0272449, IMG submission 198679) | Hot spring sediment microbial communities from Yellowstone National Park, WY, United States - YNP-CB-024-1 | ecosystem: Environmental > Aquatic > Thermal springs > Hot (42-90C) > Sediment... | reverse complement strand
AAAGCCTCGCCCCCCCTCTCCCTTCATCAAAAACTCCTTACATATCCTTTTCTTTGACAATCATTTCTAATTATCTTTTCTCTGGTATCCATTCTCAAATCTTTTAGCCCCAAATGTTGAAACACAACGAGCCGTTCCTACTGCGACAACCGCTACTCTTTATGGTCGTTTATATGACTTTGGTGCCAGTTCTTCAGCTCGTGTTTGGTTTAAATACAAAAAAGAAGGTGAAGAAAGGTGGCAAGAGACAGAGAAAGAAACTAGAACTCAAAGAGGTGATTTTTCTGCCACAATTACTGGTTTAACCCCTGAAACAACATATCAATTCCAAGCCTGCGCCAGTCATCCTGGTGGAGAAAATGAAAACTGCGGTGACCAATTAGAATTTGAAACCACCGCCAGACCACCCTTTGATTTTACGCTTAGTTGTGATCCTTCCCAAGACTTGATACCACCAGGAAATAACACTACATTTACTTTAAAGGTAGAAAATGTTCCAGACGAGGCAGAAAGACAAACAGTTACCTTTAGTTTTTCAATTCGACCTCCAGAAAACGGAAATGCTAATGATATAACTTTTAGTCCAACTCAACCATCCTGTAGTGCCGGCAATGGACAAATAAGTTGTAGTGTAGACGTGACTGTTTCTGCCTCAGGAAATGCCACAGTTGGCGATTATCAAATCACTATCACCGGAACAGCTCCCAATGGAAAAGGCGGAAGTGTTTCTAAAACCACCTCTTATACTCTGACTGTTGGCGGAAGGTGTGAGGGGACTGCAGAAAAATGCATATCAGATAGTGACTGCAATAGAAATGGTAGAAGTGGATTTAGGTGTGAAGGAGCACAGGAGGGACATTGCTACTGTACTTCGGGGAGTTGTTATGGGGATGATCAGTGTCTTCAAAATTTTTCTTGCGGAACTTGCGAGCGGTACAATGGAAAGTGGAGATGTTCACCTTCAAGCCCATGTTGTAGTCCTTTGAATTGTCAATCGAGTGAAAATCCATGTGTGAAGGATAGGAATAATTATTGTGTGAATGGGACACGGGGTGATTGTTTACCTGTGCCTAATGTTTGCGATGAAGATGAAGATTGCCCCGTCGGCATGTATTGTTCTTGGATAAGACCATAAATTTATGAAATAAAAATATAAGCCGTCCTATCTTTGGTAGGACAAGGAGGAAAAAATGAAAAGAATAATCTCCGTATACCTGATTGTTGTTTTAGCAATGCCGGCAGTGCTGGAGGCCGGTTTTACTTGGTTTCAGGCGCCGAATGCACCATGGTCAGGAAGAGGTGATCATACCACTACACTTTTCCGCGATACTATCTGGTTGATTGGCGGGTACGACGGTGGTCTCAACAGTGAAATTTGGTGCTCGGGCAATGGTCGAGACTGGATTCTGGTCACCGACTCTGCTCCTTGGGGGGGTATTGCGGGTCAGACCGTAACATGTCATAATGATGCTCTTTGGTTGATCGGTGGACTAGTTGACACATCAGTTGGCGGTGATACCGGCATCAGTTCCGCGATCTGGCGATCAACTGATGGACGTCACTGGGTTAAAGTCACTGACTCTGGTCCTAAGATCTGGTTACATGCCGCTGTTTCTTATCAAGGCTTTCTTTGGGTTTTGGGCGGATCACGGTGGTGGGGAGGTCTTCGTTTTACCAATGAGATCTGGCGTTCTCCTGACGGTGAGCATTGGACTTTGGTATGCGAACACGCTCGATGGGGCAGTAGGCGTGATCATACCGTCACACCATTTCGCGACAGCCTTTGGCTGATCGGTGGAGATATAAGTGGTCCAGATAGTAATCTGAATTGGTGTTCAGGAAATGGGATAACGTGGGTTGGAGCCTTACCAGAACCATTCTGGTGGTATGCTGACCATGTCTGCATTGAGTTTCGACAGAAACTCTGGGTAATAGGAGGTTGGGGTATAGTAGGTCCAACCAGAGTGGTTTGGTCTTCAGAAAACGGTCGCAATTGGACTTTCCATGATTCAGCTCCTTGGCCAGCGCGATGTGGGCACACCGCAGTCGTTCTTCGTGATACCCTTTGGATCTTTGGAGGATATGGCGATAACTCTCAGCATCTAAATGACATTTGGTATTTAGCAGAGTCCGGTGGAATTGACGAAGAAAAACAAATTATCGCACAGATTTTTACCCCCACCCCCACCATCATCCGTCACATCTCAGAACTTACTCTTACTGAACCCAGCATCCTACTTGATCCTACTGGCCGGAAAGTCGTTGATCTAAAATCCGCCACTAACAAAAATCTTAAGCCAGGCATTTACTTCCTCATACCTAACACCCGTTCAGAGTTACGCAAAATCGTTCTCATCAAATGAACAAAAAGGGGCGGGCAAAAGCCTCGCCCGCCCCCTCCCTTCATCAAAAACTCCTTACATATCCTTTTCTTTGACAATCATTTCTAATTATCTTTTCTCTGGTATCCATTCTCAAATCTTTTAGCCCCAAATGTTGAAACACAACCAGCTGTTCCTACTGCGACAACCGCTACTCTTTATGGTCGTTTATATGACTTTGGTGCCAGTTCTTCAGCTCGTGTTTGGTTTAAATACAAAAAAGAAGGTGAAGAAAGGTGGCAAGAGACAGAGAAAGAAACTAGAACTCAAAGAGGTGATTTTTCTGCCACAATTACTGGTTTAACCCCTGAAACAACATATCAATTCCAAGCCTGCGCCAGTCATCCTGGTGGAGAAAATGAAAACTGCGGTGACCAATTAGAATTTGAAACCAAATCCAGACCACCCTTTGATTTTACGCTTACTCTCGAGCCTACTTCTGGTGCAGTTGTTCCAGGTGGCGATCCAGTTTCTACAACTCTTACTGTAACTCAAACAGATCCAGAATCAATTCCTCAATCAGTTAGTTTTTCTAGCACCCCGCCTAATAATATAACTGTTAGTTTTAATCCATCATCTTGCACCCCTGCTAATGGGTCATGTAGCTCAACTGTGAGAATTTCAGCATCAGGACAAGCTCAACCTGGCGATTATCAAATCACTATCACCGGAACAGCTCCCAATGGAAAAGGCGGAAGTGTTTCTAAAACCACCTCTTATACTCTGACTGTTGGCGGAAGGTGTGAGGGGGAATTAAAAGAATGCACAAATGATTCTGAGTGTCGAGATGAACAACACGGGGATAAGTTCTACTGTGAAGGTGCAAGAGCGGGAAGTTGTGATCCATCGGATCCTCCTTATTGTCAAGCACCATCTGCGTGTTATAAAAATGCTGACTGTGCATTTGCTAAAAAGGAAGAGTGTACCTGTAATACGACCGAACGTGTATGTGATAGTTCGTGTAGTAATAGTGGTGCGCCCTGTAGGAATGATAAAGATTGTTATAAATGTGGGCAATCAGAATGTAAAAATGGTCAGGTTGGATATTGTGCTCGTCGTGATGGAGGTGTAACTTGTCGAAACAATTCCGATTGTCCCTTAAATCAAGACTGTATGTGTGATTATGGTCCTTGTGAAAATGGGGTATGTAAGAAATCTCCAAATATAGGATGTGAAAGCAACGAAGATTGCAAATGGCAGTGTCCATAATAAGTGAAGAATATTTGTTTTAAATAAAAAGGAGGGTAAAATGAAAAAATACTTTAATAAGTTGTTAATTTTCTTTGTTGTGTATATCCCTCTTTTCGCCCAGTGGTTGGATACAGTAATTTTTTTACCCGATACTGTCTATTATCCCCAAAGTATCTGCTACAATCCGGTTAACAATAAATTCTATGTGACACTCACTACCCGTGACAGTGTTGTTATTTTCGATGGTTCTACCTATCAAAAGATAACCATTCTTCCGGTTGGAGATTGGCCGAATTCTCTTTGTTACAACCCTCGTAATAACAAGATCTATTGTGCGAATTTTGTAAGTCATAACATTACCGTCATTGATGGTTCAACTGACTCAGTTCTAAAGATAATCGCACCTGGAAGATGGCCCGGGTTTCTTTACTACAACATTTACAATAACAGGATTTACTGTACTACTAATGACACCACCGTGACCATCATCGATGGGGCAACTGATAGTATTCTTGCCATAATTCGAGTAGGAAATATTCCTAGCGCTTTCTGTTACAACCCTCGTAATAACAAGATCTATTGTGCGAATTTTGCAAGTCATAACATTACCGTCATTGATGGTTCAACTAATGCGGTATTAAACACTGTCGCTGTCGGACGTGGACCTGTAACTTTGTGCTATAACACGCGTGATAATAAAATCTATTGTGCGAATTTCTATGATTCAACTGTTACTATTATCGACGGTGTTACTGATAGTATACTCACAACCGTTCATACTGGCGAACATCCTACGAGTCTCTCTTATAACCCGATCACCAATAAAATATACTGTTGCAATCGGGGTGACGCAACAGTTACAGTGATTGATGGCGCTTCTAATTCAATTGTGAAAAACATCTCTTTAGTATATCAAATGGAGATTTCTTACTGTAACACTATCAACAATAAAGTTTACTTATTTGGTGGAGGACCGATCCACATTATTGATGGTGAAATTGACTCGGTGATTAAAAAAATATCCCCTCATGATCGGTCAGGAAATAGTTGTTTTAGTTGGGACTCGATACACAACAGAACCTTTTGTGCAGGAGACTTTTATTATAGTGGATCACCAGGATCTTCCTTTGTTGCTGTCATTCGCGACTCAATACCAAACGCGATCGAAGAAACCAAACCCTTTACTCAGTTTACCTCACCACCCCCTACCATCATCCGTAGCATCTCAGAATTTACTCTTACTGAACCCAGCATCCTACTCGATCCTACCGGCCGGAAAGTCGTTGATCTGAAATCCGCCACTAACAAAAACCTTAAGCCAGGCATTTACTTCCTCATACCTAACACCCGTTCAGAGTTACGCAAAATCGTTCTTATCAAATGAACAAAAAGGGGCGGGCTCGCAAAGCCTCGCCCGCCCCCTCCCTAAAAATTGAGTGATATCCACATCAAATCTATCACATATTTCAATTTTAACTTCATGAAATTTTAAAAAGTAACAAAGATCGTTGAAAATTTCTTCCCAAAAATATTTTTGACCCCCCCTTCCCACATCAATCTAAAAGTGTTATAATATTTGAAGGGAATAAAAAATTCGGCAGAAGAAAAAATTAAATAATTTTAAAAACTCTCTCAAAGTATGGGAAAAAATAAAAAATTGATTCTTTCTCTTTGCCTTTTGATTTTTTCTATTGGCTTTCTTTTTCTTTTTCCTAAACCAGTATTTGGAGGCATCGATTCACTTGTCGCTAGTGTTATTTCTTGGTTTTTAAAATTAATCTGTAGTTTTTTGGGTCAATTAACTGCTTGGATTATTGGTTTTATTGCTAAGGTTGCTCAATATAATGATTTTGGTAGAACTCAGGTAGTAAATAAAGGATGGGAAATCTTGCGCGATTTGGCGAATATGTTTTTTATTTTAGGATTTTTAGTCATTGCCTTTGCTACAGTTTTAAAAATAGAAAAGTATTCTTATAAAAGACTTTTGTTCCCTTTGCTTTTAATGGCTCTTCTTGTTAATTTTTCCCGGACAATTTGTCTATTGGTTATTGATTTTGCTCAGGTAATAATGTTAAGTTTTGTTAATGCATTCAAAGACATCCAATCAGGTAATTTAGCACAGCTTTTAGGAATTGAAAAGACTATAACATTATCAGCACCAGGAGTAGGTGGACAAATGCAGCCGCAGGGACTATCTGGGTGGGACCTGACCTTAGCTTGGCTTTTAGGTACGGTAATGATGTTTATTGCTTTAGTTGTTTCCTCAATTATTTTAGTGATTTTAATTATGAGAATCATTGCCATCTGGATTTTACTTGTTCTTTCTCCTCTGGCTTTTATTCTTTATGTTATTCCAGGTGGTCAGCGATATGTCAGTATCTGGCAATCTAAATTTATTAATCAAGTGATTATTGGACCCATTTTAGCTTTCTTTTTATGGCTTGCTTTCTATGCGGTTCAGCAAGGAAATATAACTCAGGGAATTCCTATGGAAAATTTTGATACTTCAGTAATCAGAGGTGGAGGAGGTACCTCAATTGAGGCAGCTAAACCAAATGTTTTTGCTAGTTTTGTTGTAGGTATTGGTTTATTAATTGGCGCTTTATTGGCAACACGAGAACTTGGTGTCGTTGGCGCCAGTTTGGCGGGAAAGGGAATTGGATTTTTACAGAAGACAGGGACAGCCGTGGCAAAAAAAGCCGGTCGAATGGCGACTTATTATCCGAGAGAATGGGGGAAAAGAATTGGATACGGATTGGGCGATGTTACATTAGGAGCTCTTGGACGACTTCCTTTAATTGGTACACCGGCTTTAAAAATGAGGGCGAAGCTACGGAAAAAAAGAGAATATGAAGAAGAAAAAGAAAGAGAATGGATAGGATATTTAGATGAGAAAGATGTTGATAGAATTATTCGTCGAGGCATGAAATTTCCGCATTGGTTACGAACCGAAGCTGGTCGAAAATCAATGTTGGCTGCTTCAGATTGGAAAGTTAAATATGGGCAAACCTGGGATTTTGATCGCGATCCGCAAAGAAATAGAAAACAAATATCTAATTGGATAAGATGGTATCAAAGACAAGCGGGTTGGTCAATAGACAGCCAGAATAATGATCGATATAGGGATCAAATAAGAGGTCAGCAGATTGAAAAATTTTTATTTCGAAATCCTCATCTTATTGACGAAGAGTGGATGAGAATAAATCCGGAAACAGGTGAGCCCTTTAAAGAACCTGATTATCAGGGAAATCTAATACCTCTAAGTGAATTAGATTATCGAGTTTCTCGGTTACCCTTCAATGAGCTTATTCAGTGGACACACAATGTTCTTGACTACGACCCTGAAAGAGGGCGACAAATATTAGTGCTGTTAGCCAAATCAGCGTTAGCGAAATTAAAAACAATGGAGAAGACAGGTCTAGCAGCCCCTCCCCTGCAATATGCTCTCATCGTGCCGTTTGGTATAATGCGAGATCGAATTTCCCCAAGATTTTCAGAAGTTTATGCTCGTCGACTAGAAGAAATATTGAAGACGCCAGAATTAGCCGCTGTTTTTAATACCTCCGTCTGGGGAACGAGTCTCATTAAATATGTAGAACAGGCTCGTTCTGCTCCTTCTTATCAAGATAAAGAAAAAATAAGAAGAACAGAAGAACTTTATGAAAAATACGGAGAAAACTATATACATAGTGAGGAGTATAAGAAAAATGAAGAAAAATATCTTGATTTAAATAAATTCAGACAACTAAAACAAATAGAAACAAGTAGTGAAAAATTAAAGAATATAACCACAGATCCAGACACAATTACAGGTATTAGGAAGACCATTACTTCTGCCAAGAAAGCAAAGGAAAAAGGCGCAACTTCTTATGAAGAGGCAACGATAGGTATAGATTTTGAAAAGCTAGATTTTAAAAAAGCAGGAATAGATGAAAGTTTTAAGAAGGCTTCAGCCGTGGCAGTAATGGGTAAAGCAAAAGAAGAAATTATTAATCAGGTGGCTGAGATTTTAAAAAGCCAAGGAAAATCACAGGAGGAAATTGATGAATTTAAAGAGGCAGCAAAGATGGCTAATGAGTTAGTTCTGATTAAAAAAGGTATTCCTCTAAGAGATGCCCTACACGCCTTGGCTCATGAAAAGTTACATCGAAGAGTTGATCTTTTGATTTCGCCAGAAGTAAAACAGAAAATCTGGCAGAGCTTGAACGAAGAAGAAAAGGCAGATATTAGGCGACAATTTAAAGAAGCATACGGTAGAGAACCAAGAGATGAAGAAGAACTTATTGATGAATATTTAGTTGAAGGTTTAACCAATGAAACAAGATGGGCAAAGAAAGATGAAAAAGGAGAAATAATCGGAATAAAATTACATAATAAAGTAAAAGAATTATTAGAGACAACAACGGGACTTAAAATTACAGACTTGACATCTAATCTTACTGGACGACCAATAATTAGGGGAATAGAAGATAGGTTTTCATTACCACAAATTATTCAAGCAGCCCAAATGGGTAGTTCTGAAGGTTTAACCCCAGAATTGTTGCCTGCTCTAACTAAATTAACAGAGGAATTAAAACAAGTTGGTGGTGGATTAGCAGCGGTAGGAAAATTAGCCGAGACCATGAGAGATTTACAAAGGACTATTGAAAATACAGCCCAACGAACAAGAATGAATACTCAAAGAATGGCTTGGAATATTAGAGAAAATACTTTAACCTGGCGAAAAGCAACAGAAGCTCTCAATAGATTAGAGAAAAAATATAGATAAAAATATGGAAAGAGAAAAATTAATTGCCCAAATTAATTCAATTCTTTTTGACCCCTATTTTCCGTTACAGGAAAGAGAAAAGTGGTTAGCCCTAATTCCCAAGATGAGCAATGAAGATTTAAAAGAATTACTTGAAAACTTGAAATTAAAAACAAAGGCTCTTTTTGAGATTGATATCACACTCTATAAATTAGGAAAAACCTGCGAGGCAAATTTGGATATTGATGAAGAGATAGATAAAGAAGCAAAAAAATATCCCTTACAAGATTTGACACCAGAAAATTTAGTTTTACTTTTTAATAAAAATTTATCACCTTGGTTAGAAAAAGATTTTGATATAAAAAGTGATATCGAAGCATATCTTTCTTTTGACGTCGATCTGGTTGATTTAAGAAAAAAACTTATTAACGCTTTAACAACCAATAAAGAATTGATTGGCGAAAAAAATATTACTACTTTAACTGGCAAGAAATTAGAGCCAACAATTTCAAACTGGTTAAAAGATTATGAGGAAAGAATCGCTGATAAACCAAACCATATTTTAGCCAAAGCAGAATATCTTACAAATAGCCCTAATATTTTGCAGGTTTCTTCAAAAGATAAAGAAAAAATTAAAAAATTAATTGAAGTTTACGATCTCTTAAAATATCCTTCTACATTATTTCCTTCACCAGGCATTACTTTTCCTTCTGGGGTTGTTACACCACCTACCACTTCTCCGCCTGTAGTTTCTTCTGTTACTCCAATTGAAAAGAAACCAGAAGGAACAGAATTAGAAGAAAAACCAGAAAAAAAACTGCCACCGAAACCGTCGGAACCAAAAAGTCCGTTGGAGGAAAAATATTTGGAGGAAGAAAAGAAGGAAAGTTAAAAGTTAAAGTTCAACAGTGAAGAATTTCTGGCGGTTCTAACAGAGAAAGATGATATTTCTAACTTAATATTGCAACTTTTAACTTTTAATTTTAAAAAATGGACATCTACTTACAAAAATTTAAGGCTTTGCCAAAAGAATTACAGGAAGCTGTTTCTTCTGAGGAAAAAATAAAAGCCCTTGATGAAATTGAAAAAAAATATAATTTGAAATTGGCGAAACTGGTGATTCGGTTAATGATTAAGGATATTTTATGGGACAATTTAGAAAAATTTTTAGAGGAAAATTTTAAATTGACAAATGAGAAAGCAATTGAATTAAAAAAAGAATTGTCTGAAAAAATTTTTAATGAGGTAATGGGCTATTTAAAAGAAATTCCAAAAACTGAAGAAATGCCATCTTTAATAAATATAACTCAACAAAAAGATGAAATTATTGAAGAAATTAAAAAGAAATTTGGTTTAGTTTTTGAAGATGAGATTTTGGAAAAAAGATTTAATAATATTATTGAAAGTTATTTCAAAGAGATAAAAAACGAAATTCAAACAGAAGAAATGCTTTCTCGGTCAAAAAAGATTGGCGGTTTAGAACTTCCAAAAGAGAAAGTAGATGGGATAATGAAAATGATAAAAAAGATCAAAAAAAATTTAGATTCATCATTTATCCAAGAAAAAAAAACTGAAGGAGGGACAATCCTTTCATCTTTTAAGGAATTAAAAGAAGCAATAGAAGAAACTGTTGACTATGAATTGAAAAAAGTAAAAAAAGAGGAGAAAAAAGATGAGATTCCAGTTCAAATTAAAAAACCAATTTCTGATGAAAAAATTGTTGAAGACATTTCTTTTAAACCAAGGGCAGTTGGGCCAATTGAAGAACTAAAAGGAATTGATTTAACTGATTTAAGAAGATGGGGCAAGGATCAAACAATGGAAATTATTTTTGAAAAAATTAATCTTTTAGCAGAGGAATCAATTTTCAAGAAAGCAGAAGCAATTTCCGCCTGGCGATCTTCTCCTTTATTTAACCTTTATTTAGAAATTGGTCAGGAAGCAATCAAGAAGAAAAAAAATTTAAATGAAATAATTGAAGAAAGAAAAAGGCAAAATTTACCAACTTTGGAAATTGATGAATTTGAGGCAATTGTAAACTTGAATAGAAAAATTCGCTTTTAAATTATGCGCTTTGCCATACCTCAATTTATTGATATTGAACCAAAAATTATTGGGCCAATTACCCCAAGACAATTTATTCTTTTAGTTATTGGGGGAGGGACAATTTTTCTCTGTTATAAAATTTTTAGTTTTTGGACATTTTTGATTATCACCCTCTTTTTTCTTTTACCAATTATTATTCTTTTCACTTTCGTTAAAGTTAATGGTCGACCTTTCCATTACTTTGTTTTAGCAGTTTTGCAAACAAGTAGAAGACCAAGTTTAAGGGTTTGGAAAAAAGAAATTGTTTTTGAAAAAGAGTTAGTGATAAAAAAAGAAGAAAAGATTACTCAACCAATCAGAGTTAAACCACCATTGCCTAAAAGAAAACTTTCTGAATTGGCTTTAAAAGTTGATACAGGAGGAAAATATTCTCCTGAAAATTATTAAATTTTTAAAATATGGCAAAAAAAACTTCTTCAACTCAAAAATATTTACCAATTGCTGGAATTAGAAATGATTGTGTTATTTTAAAAGATGGTTCACTTCGAGCAGTGATTTTGTGTTCCTCAATTAATTTTGCTTTAAAAAGTGAAACAGAACAAAAATCAATTATCTCTGGTTATATTCAATTTCTTAACTCTCTGGAGTGGCCAATTCAAATTGTCATTCAATCAAGAAAATTAAACATTGATCCATATTTAGAAAAGCTTTCTCAACTTGAAAAAGAACAGACAAATGAACTTTTGAAAATTCAAACCAAAGAATATATCAATTTTGTTAGAGAGCTTGTTCAACTTGGTGAAATTATGACTAAAAAGTTTTTCATTGTTGTTCCCTATAACCCATTAGGTGATGTAAAAAGAAGCTTTTTTGAAAGATTTTTTGAAATTTTTAAAGCGCCATCTTTGATTAAAATGAAAAGAGAGAAATTTGAAAGGTATCGAGCTGAACTTTTCAAAAGGGTTGATTTCATTATTTCAGGTTTAGCTAATATTGGGATTAATGCTGTTCCTTTAGATACTCAAAGTTTAATTGAACTTTTTTACAATGTTTATAATCCAGTTGAATCAGTTTTCCAAAAAGTTGAAAAAATTGAAAAATTAAATATTGAGCATTAAAAATATGGTTTTTAAGCCAATAAAAATTAAAGAAGAGGAAGAAAAACCTTCCTTACCAAAAGGAAAAGAGGAAGAAATTGTTGAATTAGAATTAGCTCTTCAGAAAGGATTGGTTTCTATTCAGGATTTGATTGCCCCTGCTTCATTAAAGGTTACTCCTCATTATCTAATTTTAGGCAATACCTACGTTCGAACAATTTTTGTTGTTGCTTACCCAGCTGAAGTTTCTGTTGGTTGGTTTACGCCAATTTTGAATTATCCAGCCCAACTTGATATTTCGATGTTTTTCTATTTTATTCCAACTGCTCCAGTTTTAAAACAATTACAAAGGAGGGTTGGGACACTTTTAGCGGAAATTGAGGAGGAAAGAGAAAAAGGTTTACCTCGCGATCCATTAAAAGAGATTGCTTTAAGAAATATTGAAAAATTAAGAGATGATTTGACTCAAGGGACAGAACACTATTTTCAATTTTCTTTATATGTTACTTTATATGCTGATTCAGAGAAGAAATTGAATGAATTAACAGAAAAAATTGAAGGAATTTTTGGTTCATTGGCTACTTATACAAAAAGAGCATTTTATCAAGCGGAGCAAGGATTTAATTCAACATTACCTTTAGCTTTAGATGAATTATTGGTTGGAACAAACATGCCAACCTCAGCGGCTGCTTCATCATTTCCTTTTGTTTCTGCTGATTTAACTTCTGATTTTGGAATTTTATATGGGATTAATCGTCATAATAATAGTTTAATTATTTTTGATCGTTTTTCTTTAGAAAATTATAACTCGACAATTTTTGCCACCAGTGGAGCGGGTAAAAGTTATTTAGTTAAATTAGAAGTTTTAAGATCGATGATGCTGGGGACTGATGTGATTATTATTGATCCGGAAAGAGAATACAAACATTTATCTGATGCGGTTGGTGGAACTTATATTGACGTTTCCCTTGTTTCAGAAAGCAAAATTAACCCCTTTGATTTACCAAGGCCAAAAAAAGAAATGGATGTTAAAGTTGCTGATATTATTCGTTCAGCGGTTGCCACTGTCAAAGGTCTTTTAAAAATCATGATTGGTAGAGAGGAAGGGGGCCAAAAGGTTTTTACTCCTGAAGAAGATTCTTTACTTGATCGAGCCCTACTTGAAACCTATGCCAAAAAAGATATTCGACCAGGAATTGATTTATCAAAATTAACCCCAAATGATATGCCAACCCTTTCTGATCTTCAGGAAATTTTGGAAGGAATGAAAGGGGCAGAAGGTTTAGTTGAAAGATTAAAGAAATATACTCAAGGAACATTTGCTGGACTTTTAAATCATCCAACCAATGTTGAGCTGGATAATCAATTGGTTGTTTTCTCAATCAGAGATTTAGAAGATGAACTTAGACCAATTGCTATTTATACAATTATCAATTATGTTTGGAACATTGTGAGATCTGAAATTAAAAAAAGAATTTTAGTAATTGATGAGGCCTGGTGGATGATGCAGTATAAAGAAAGTGCTTTCTTTTTAAGGGGATTAGTCAGAAGGGCAAGAAAATATTATCTTGGGGTAACAGTGATTACTCAAGATGTCGTTGACTTTTTAGCTTCAGAAGATGGTCGAGATATTGCCGCCGTGACAAATTCTGCTCTAACTTTTCTTTTTAAACAAACTCCCGCAGCCATTGAGACAGTGGCTAAAACTTTTAATTTAACTGAGGGAGAAAAATATTATCTTTTAAATTGTGGGGTTGGCGAAGGATTAATTTTTGCTGGTTTAAAGCATGTGGCGATTCAAGTTGTTGCTTCCTATACTGAAGATCAAATAATTACCTCTGACCCAAGACAACTTTTAGAAATTGAACAGGCGAAAAAAGAATTTGCTGAAAGTTTTGAAGAAATGCCAGAAGAAGAAATTAATCCATAATTTAAAATATATGAAGAAAATAATTACCATTGCCATTATTCTCGTTCTTTTAGGAGGAATTTTACTCTTTTTAAGTTCGAAAAAGGCGCCAAAGCCGACAACTTTTGTTAATACTGTCAATAAAGAAATTAAACCAATTGAGGAGAAAAGCGAAGAGAAAGCTGAAGAGAAGCCGAAAGAGTTGACAGAGGAAGAAAAAATTGCTATTTTAAAAAATGAATTAAAACTTAAAGCCAGGAATTTTGCTGAAAGATACGGTTCTTTCTCGACCGATGCCCGTTTTGCCAACCTTTTCGAATTAAAAAATGAAATGAGTAAAAGACTTTGGCAGGAAATAGAGAATTATATTAAGGAAAAAGAGAAGGAGGAAGTGAAGGAATTTTATGGAATAACAACAAAGGTTTTAAATGTTGAAGAAAAGGATTTTTCTGAAAATGAAGCAAATTATTTGATCCTTACTCAAAGAATTGAAACAAAAGGAACAGAGCAAAAAGTTTTCTACCAGAATTTAGAATTAAAGTTGATAAAAGAAGATAATGTTTGGAAAGTAGATAGAATAAATTGGCAATAATTTGATGCCAATCAATACAAATCAAAAACTCAAATTTTTACAAATATTTGTAAAAATTCGTAATTGAGATTTGTAATGATTAGAATTAATAAATTTTATGCCTAATGGTGAAGAAATTTTTGATGAAGCTCGAGCGGCTGAAGAATTAGAAAAAGAGAGGGGAGTTTCGCGTTTGGAGGCGGCAAAAGAAATGGCAAAGAAAAAAGCCGAAGAAGCAATTAAAAAAGCCGCTAGAAAAGCAGCCGCAAAAGCAATAAAAGCTTTAGGGCGGATGTTAATTAAAGTTTTGGTAGCATCTATCAAGTTTCTTATAGCTACCATACCTTATTGGGGACCAGCTGTTTTAATTCTGGGTTTTCTTCTTCTGATTACTTCAGTTTTAACAAGTGGTGAAAAGGTGATATGCCCAGAGATTAATGGGATAGAGAATGATGTTAAATTTCTTTATAGTGAAATAAATGGAGAAAGTAATATTTATTATCCTTGTAAGAGATAAGAAGAGGTTCAAACAACACTTCAAAGTGGTTTTTAATAAAAAAGATGAAGAAACTTTATCAACTAAATTTTAAACAATCCAATTGGAGGAAAATCTTTATTTTAGTTCTCTGGTTGATTTTTATTGTGATTATTGCTTATCCACAAATTGCTAAGGCAGAAATAAAATTTTTTCCTCAAGTAAAAATTCCTGGTTTTAAAGAAACAGAAATTAAAGAAAAAACCTTGGCTTACTATATTAGTTCTTTTTATAAGTGGTCAGTCACTACTGTGGCCATTTTAGCAGTAATTATGATTATGATTTCTGGTTTGCAATGGATTTTTTCTGCTGGTAATCCGCCAGCCATTGCCAAAGCAAAAGATCAAATGATGTCAGCCATTCTTGGTTTGATTTTAGTTTTAATCTGCATTCCTTTATTAAAAATGATTAATCCAGCCTTGGTTAGACTGAGTAGTTTTAATATACCGACGATTATACCAAAAGAAGAAGAAGAAGAAACCGGTATTGAGATGGCTCTTTTTTTACTTCCCCCAGAGAAATACTCTTATGATATGGACATCTCACAGATCGCGGCAAATGAATCTGGTTTACACTTCTGTCTTGGAGAACTTTCTGTGGGTGGAACCGATACTGGAACCGAAGATTATAGAGGAGGATCCAGGACAATCGTGGCCATCATTTTTTTTCAAAATAACAAAAGATACGAACAGGTGGCGATAAAAGGATTTTGGGAAAATGAAGAGACTCATGAAAAATTGAGTATATGTAAAAAAGAAGATGGTTGTGATGAGGGGGATGAGGGTTGGGAGTTTACCATACATGATAACCTAGAGCAACCTGCGTGTGACGTAGCACTATCAGAAATTAAGGCACCATGTAGTGCAGTAAAAGCAGTTAAAAAGGATGCCATTAAATGGGTTGGAAAAAGAGGTAAATTCGGAGATTCAGATGTTGTGTCTCAAATGAAAGGAGATTTTAGATTAAAAGTAATAATGTTTAGTCGTAAAAATGAATTTCCAGAACAGACAAAGGAGCTTATTTTTCACCAGACTTGCGGGATAGGAGTTGAGAGAGAATGTAAGGGTAGCGGAACAAAGCATTGTTGTAAAGAAAAAAAAGAAGCAGAGCCTGGTTGGAAAGGGTATTATTATGAGTTTCATTGCTCATTGGCTTTACCTTGTGAGAAGAGAAATGAAAAGTGGGAAGAGCAGACAGACAATAAAAAAGAATATTGTAATATAGATTAAAATGATTAATTTTTTTACTGGTTAATGACAGTTTGAAACCGTAAAATCATTTATTGATGCGGGTTATATTTCAAAGTCAACATCAAGTTATGTAATTTAAAATAAAAATATGAAAAGAGTTTTAATCATTGTTGGTTTTGCTCTCGTGGTAATTGCTTTAGGCTTGGCTTTATATTTTACCTTTTTTAAACCAGCGCCAAAGCCACCAGTTGTTAAACCGCCAATTGAAATTACTCCCCGCTTACCAGTGACTCGCGAGGCCTGGGAAAGAATGACCATTGAAGAAAGAAGGAGATTGGGGTTACCTTTATATGAATGGCCAGAAAAAGTTGCTCCAGAAATTCCACCAGTTGAAGTTCCACCAGCCCCTCCAGAAATTTCTGAAGTTGCTCAAGGTACCCCTACTTGGACAACATCAGTTTCTTTTGAAACTTCAGAAGCTGTTGAATTGTCCGCTGATGGTGTTAATGCCATTTATTACAATCCTGAAACTGGTCGATTTTATAAAATCACACCCCAAGGAGAGAAAACTCTTTTAACCGATAAAACTTTTCCTGGCGTTCAAAAAATTACCTGGGCACCAACCAAAGATAAAGCAATTTTAGAATTTCCTGATGGTTACAAAATTGTTTATGATTTTGAAAAGAAAAAACAAGTTACCCTTCCTTTCAATTGGTACGATTTTTCATTTAATCCATCAGGGACAGAAATTGCTTTTAAAACAGCCTCAAAATATCCAGAAAATCGCTGGCTTTCAATTGCTAACGCTGATGGAACAAATCCTCGAGCTATTGAACACATGGGAGAAAATCAGGATAAAGTGATTGTTTCTTGGTCACCAAATAGACAAATTATTGCTTTCTCAAAGACTGGTGAGCCAAGAGGAGCTTGGGAGCATTCAATTTTGCCAGTCGGGAGATACGGAGAAAATTTTCCGCCGATTGTTGTTGATGGTTTAGGTTTTGAACATATCTGGTCGCCAAATGGTGATAAAATTGCCTACAGTGTTTATTCACCAGAAACAAATTATAATCCTCTTCTTTATGTTATTGGCGCTTCTGGTGATGAGATTGGTCGAAACAAAATTAATACCGGTTTAAATACTTTTTCCTATAAATGCACTTTTAATCGAGTTGGTGATACACTTTATTGTGCTGTTCCAAGAAATTTACCCTTTGGTGCTGGTTTAGTTAAAGAATTAGCGGAAGGAATTCCTGATGATTTTTATAAAGTTGATTTAAAAACTGGTCGATCAACTTTCTTAGCTGAAACTGCCTTTGGTGCTTATGAGGTAGAAAAAGTTTTTCTTTCCGAAGATGAATCTTTACTTTATTTTGTTGATAAAGCTACAAAAAGGATAAGATATATTAGATTAAAGTGATTTAAAACTTAAAATAGGCATTTTGGAAATTAGGGATTTTTGATTTTTTAAAATTTTAGGAGAATGTATGAAATTCTCTGGAAAAAAATTAAATTATAAAATGTTTTTTGTTTTAGCGGTAATATTTGTTCTTTTTTTTGTTTTGGTACCAAGTGAAACTGCTTTTTCTCAAGTTATCCCTCCAAGTATAGAATTTAGATGTTGCTATAGTTTAACAGCCGGCCCTCAACAAAAAATTTGTCAGGATTTTCACGAAGATATAGGATGTCAACCGCCGTATTGGGCAGAGGCTTGTCCTGGAGTAAGGAGCAGATGTGAAGATATTACTAATTTACCTTGCTATCAGGCTCATTGTCCGGAATGGACAAAACCACCGATTATTCCCCAAAAAGAGGAAACTCCTCAAAAAGAAACACCGTTTGTCCCGCCAAAATTACAAATTCCGATCCCGGGATTAACTTTAACGACTGAAGAAAGTAAACTAAAAATTTGTACAGAATGTGATGATCCTGATATTATTGATCCCGCTGATTGTCCGAAAGAAAAATGTAAAAATTGGGCTTATCGCATTCCTTGGATTGGTGAGTATTTAGCTGCTCTTTATAAATGGGCAGTTGGCGCTTTAGCCATTTTGGCAGTAATTATGATTATGATTAATGGGGTGAGATGGATTATAGCTGGTGGTTCGCCAGATAAAATTTCTGAAGCAAAAAAAGGGATTTCTTCAGCGATAATAGGTTTAGTTCTTGTTCTTTTAGTTCATCAAATTCTTTCTTTAGTTGATCCGCGTTTAACTATTTTTAAACCGATTGTGATCGGGATAATAAAAAGAGTGGAAGAAGAAAGAATCATTGTAGTAGAAAAAGGAGCAGATTCTGATGGGGCATCTTCCGTGGAAAATACCTGTGCTAATGAGAACGAGCTAGTTAATATAGAAAAA
>Ga0272449_1002280_pt1 | contig 18045 bp, 22 predicted proteins | sample YNPCB0241_FD_198679 | JGI IMG/M metagenome (GOLD analysis project Ga0272449, IMG submission 198679) | Hot spring sediment microbial communities from Yellowstone National Park, WY, United States - YNP-CB-024-1 | ecosystem: Environmental > Aquatic > Thermal springs > Hot (42-90C) > Sediment... | reverse complement strand
GTTTAGTGTAGTATCGATACCAAAGGAGTTCCATAATAAAATCAAGGAGATCATCGATAAGACGGGACTATACCTTAACGTTGCTGATTTCGTTAGAGAGGCAACGAGGCTAAGAGCCGAAGAGCTACTAAAACAGATAGAGCAAGAAGATACCAAAGAGATGAAGCCGATTAAAATACCCACTTAATGGCTTGGGCATCAAAATTGATGCCGAGGGCAGGACTTGAACCTGCGACAGTCCGGTCTTCAGCCTCACCCTCAAACGAGTCGGATGCTCTCCCAAGCTGAGCTACCTCGGCCATTTTTAAGACATAAATTTTCTTATTAAAATCTTTTTTTATAGCGTTAAAAGAACTAATAATAGTTTGTTAATAAGAAGATGCAAGCAGAAGGACTTAAATGAAGTATTAAAAATAGAGAGAATATGCTTTAAGCATCCATACGATTACTTTACTTTTCTTTACTTCTTGATAAAGGATACTGATGGTTTTTATGTTGCTGAAGAAAATAATCAAATTATAGGTTATGCAATATCATCTGTAAGAGGTAGTAAAGGAACTCTAGTATCGATAGCAGTCCTTCCTGAATTCAGAAGAAAAGGCATTGGTAGCAAGCTAATGGAAGAAAGCTTGATTTTTCTCTCAAGAAAAGTTGATCATGTAAAGCTTCAAGTAAGAGTAAGCAATACAGAGGCTATAAGATTCTACAAGAAATTTGGGTTTGAAGAAACAGGCTTTATCCCTAATTATTATCTAGATGGTGAAGATGCGTTAATCATGTCCAAGAAATTAAAAGTAAGTGGTGAGTAAATGAGGATATTTTTTGTAAATAAGCTTTTTTAATTCTGCTCTAAGCTTCATGTCTATCTCGCCCTGATTTGATACTAGTTCCATGGGCTTTGCAGGATAAATCACAGGTCCTTGAACGATAAATTCACTCTTTATTCTATTAATGGGCAAGGGCTTTTCTCTTATGATCTTACTCATTACTCTATCCAAACTTTTATCATTATTAAAAGACTCTAAGACTTCATCTGCAATCTTTTTAGAAAGAGGCCTAAAGCCAAACTGATATGGTCTTATGCTTTTAAGTGCTTCATCATCCTCTATATCCTTCTTAACGCCAAAGCCAATCAACTCATAAGGATTTACCTGCTCCTCTTTTATGAACCATACATCTTTTTCATGCGCAATTATAGTATCATAGTATCCTATTTGATCCTTTTTTATCAGAACATACCATCCTCTTGGATTTTTGTTATAAAGCCTAAAGATTTCTTTTTTGACACTAAAGGAAGGCTGCATTACAACTTTCCTTAAAAGTCTTTTTTAAAAACTTTAGCCCAACTTTTGTAAAGCTCTAAGGCGCTTAACTATGTTAGGATGAGTTGAAAATAGCTCCAAAATCCTATCAACGATTGTGACTTTTCTTTGAAGTATTCTCTCAACCAATTGCCTGTCTGTTGAACGCCCATAAACACTTGTCATTTCTTGATAATCTTTGTCAGCCTTATCAGGGTCAGCTATGAATAGAGATTTGAAGCTATTGAATGCGCTTGACTGCTGATGTGAGTAAAATTTCATTTTAGCGCTGTAATCAACTATCTTCGCAAGGGCCTCAGATAGCTTACGGGAGCCATCATCAACTATCTCTACACTGTGCCTATCAGCATAGTACTCTCTTAACCTGCTTAGCCCCAATACAAGGAGAGATAGTATCCAATATATTACCATGCTTGCAAGTCCTATTAATATGGCCAAGCCACCGTTACCTCTATCTCTTCCATAGCCACCAAACCAAGCAGACATCATAAAGGAGTATGCTATAAAGTAAAATATAGCTGGTAGGACTGAAGCAAACATCATTATCTGAACATCTTTATGCTTAAGATGGCCCAATTCATGCCCTATAACTGCTTCTACTTCTTCATCCTCAAGAGCATCTAGCAGCTTATCAGTTACCGCTAATCTTCTTCCAGCTATAGGAGAGCCATAAGCGAAGGCATTTGGAATAGGAATCTTGGCTATCATCACTCTCGGCATCTTCATATTGGCTCTTTTGCTTAAATTCTCAACCATACCGTAAAGTTTTGGATTTTCATTCCTTGATATTTCTTTGACTCTATACATGGCATCGATCATGTATGGCGCGATAAGCCATTGTAATAGGTTAAAGATTATCACAATCGATACCAATAGTATTATGTTAAATGTCCCTATCAAACTGAGAATTACTGCAAAGAATAGAGTAGATAGACCTATCAATAAGGCTAGGGTGCCTATCATGGATAAGCGAAGTTTAACAAGACTCATTTTAGTTCATCCTTTCCTAATTTGAATTTGCTTTATGCTGATTATAAGTTTTTCTCGAATAAGAATTTAATTTTTTGTTACAAACTAACAAGAATCTGTAAGTAATGGCAATAGTTAAAGTAAAAAGTGCTTATTGCCAAGGCAAAAAGAATTCGAAGAATCTTACATTTTACTCAATGAGAGGTATTTACCATTAGCATTGGCTAGATTAATTTGGATAACAACAATCGAAGATATATTGCATTATAACAGTTGAGATACAGCTAAGCAATCTAATTTAGCTTTGCTTTTGGATTTTATTCGATCAGATTTACTATTATAATTTCTTACTGAGCAGAGGCACTTTTTCGACTCGCTTAGGTAATCCTTCTTCTGTGAAAAAACGATTCTTTGCCCATAAAGCTACATTTACAAGGCTTATCATAACAGGCACTTCTATTAATGGCCCTATTACTGTAGCAAATGCTTCTTGTGAAGCTAGTCCGAAAACAGAGACAGCCACGGCAATAGCTAATTCAAAGTTGTTACTTGCTGCTGTAAAAGCGAGCGAGGTAGTTCTTTGGTAATCAAGCTTAGAAAAATAGCCTAAGACAAATGACACTAAGAACATTATGACAAAATACGCTAACAAGGGAGTCGCGATTCTGGCAACATCGAGTGGCAGAGTGACTATATATTCACCTTTAAGGGAGAACATAATTACTATGGTGAATAAAAGGGCGAAGAGAGATGTAGGGCTCAACTTGGGTAAGAAAATCTTCTCATACCATACCTTTCCCTTTGTTTTAAGAAGATAAAACCTAGTTAGCATTCCCCCAAAGAAAGGAATCCCTAAATAGATAGCCACAGAGAAGGCTACTTCCATCAGGGAAATATGGACAACCAATCCCTCTCCTGAAATCCAAGAGCTAGCCAAAGTTATGTAGAAGTAGGCTAGAACTGTATACATAGCTATCTGAAATACTGAATTTAGGGCTACAAGTATGGCAGCCCACTCGTTATCCCCGTCTGCAAGGCTGTTCCATACAATTACCATAGCTATGCACCTCGCTAGCCCTACGAGGATGATGCCGTTTCTAAAAGCAGGGTAGTTGGCAAGGAATATCCAAGCCAACAAAAACATAAGAAAGGGCCCAATTATCCAGTTCTGGAGGAGCGAGAGAGATAGCATAGTACTCGAGCCTTTGGCACTAACTATCTTTCTTAAGTCTTCGTATCTAACTTTTGCCAAGGGAGGGTACATCATCCATATCAGACCTATTGCTATAGGGATGGATGTTGTTCCTATGCTCATAGAGCTGATGATTCTCGAGATTTCCGGAAAGATATATCCCACCCCAATACCGAGGATCATAGCCAAGAATATCCAGAGCGTAAGAAACCTACTAAGCAATGGAAGTTGACCTTTGGTCTTCCCAACCATAAGAATCGCCAACATTTAATTACTCTTCAAAAACAATTCTTGATTCATTTGTTTTTAACGCAAAACTTCTTGCTATTAAACCAGCCTCAACCCAGGTGGCATTAACGATAGCAGAAGGAACAAGGCATGTTGGAGTTATGTTATTCTTACCAGCCAGTACAAAGACCAGATTATCTTCAAAAGGCATGTATGAATCTTTGATGCTGATCTCCTTTAAGTTTTCAGCAAGGCTTTTTACATGTTCACAATCACTTTCTATAAGAATATTGACATTGCCTGAAGAATTCATCTTGGTCGTTATAACAGCCTTTTTACTGCAAATTTGATCTACCGAAACCCTGGTAACCAATCTTCGATCGTCTAATAATTATATAGAAACATATTTAAATTTATTTATCCAATTTACGGTAGTGATAAAATGAGCGTAAAGATGTTTGGAATAGTGAAGGTCCTTGGACCTGGATGTCCTCGATGCCAAGAGACAAAGAGACGAGTTATGAACGCTTTATCCGAGCTTCAGCTCATTGCTGAAGTGCAGGAGGTTAAGGACCCTAAAGAAATTGCAAAGCATGGTGTTCTTTTTACTCCAGCAGTCATCATCAATAATGAGATTGTATCACAAGGAAAGATACCTGAGTATGAGGAAGTGAAGAAGTGGTTCCTAGAGCGAGCACCTAAATAGGTAATCAAAATATGAAGGTTGACTATCCAGAGATTCAAAGAAAACTCATAAAGATTCTTGATTTAAAGTTCCCGCCAGTAGCCATAACCTTGATAAGAAGAGCAAGTGATATTCCTCAGAATATAGCTGAGCTTGACAAGCCTATGTTCTACTGTGGCATGATAAAGTATGCAATGCTCGGCAACATATTCTACGCCAAAGAAAATATGCACAGCTGTAAGAGAGGGGCAGCAGCACTAGGAATGATCGATATTCCTGAAGATGAGAAAACAGGAGAATTTTATCTGAACAAAGCATCCTTCAGTTCTCTAAGGGCTGCTACAAGATCTTTGATAGAATCTCCAAGTCTAGAATCAGGAAGTATCTATGCAACACTACTTTCCCCATTAGAGAAGACACCACTTGACCCTGATGTTGTAATTATAGAGACAATTCCTAGGAGAGCCTTTGAAGTCATGCATGCATCTATATTCGATCAAGGAGGTTGGGTAGATAGTTGGATTTCTGCACCAAGGCAACTTTGTTCAGCATCAACCGTAAGACCATATTTGGGCAAATTCAACATAACCTTTGCCTGTGAGTTTGCAAGAATGGCTGCTAAAACCCTTGAAACAGAGTATATGGATGAAGGTGTTATCATTGGAATCCCAGGTGAAATGCTAAAGACAGTTTCAGACAATATTGATAGAATTGGATATGTGAAGAAGAGACCACAACAAAGTAGGACGGATGTGTAATGCGAGAGCACATAAGAAGGCTGCGAATCGCACTGACGCTCACCTTCGTAGCCTTGGTTATAGCAGGTCTCATTTACTCACGTATTATGGCATACTCACTAGCCCCTACCATTCAGCCAACACATCTTCAAGGCCTTCCATTGTGGATGATTCCACTTGCTTACATCTGGGACTATCTAAGCCATGGATGGATATGCCTTCTCTTCGCCTTTGTCGCTGCAGGCTTGGTCTACGAGTTCATGCCAAAGTCCTTTATTACAAAACACATGGGTAGCGGAAAGGTTCAGGGATACGCTTTAGCGGCAGGGTTTGCCCCATTTTTTACTGTCTGCTCCTGTACTATGGTCCCTTTGTTTGCTGGAATTCTTTATACTGGCGCAGGTATAGGTCCTGCCATCTCTTTTCTTCTAATGGCTCCAGCTGCCAATATCCTTACGATCTTGCTTACAGGTGAAATTCTCTCTTGGGAGATTGCAGGTATCCGCGTTGTTGCTTCTTTCGTTACTGCTGTTACCGCAGGGTTTATCATATCCAAGACACCTTGGGGGAAGAGGGTTGAGGCTGAGCATCGAATAAACCCTGGAACTACCACCACTAACTTAGGGATTGTCAAACTTCCTCTCGATGAAAGACTGACAAGTGCTCTAAAATTCAGTGGATTCTTGAGCAAGCAGATACTTCCATTCTTCTTCTTAGGACTTATAGTTGTGAGCTATTTAGAAGCCTTCCTTCCTGAAGAGATAGTTGCTACGTATTTAACAGGCGTAGGTGGAGTTCTTCTCGCATCGGTAATTGGAGGGCCTCTATATACTCCGACATTGGTTGAGATAGTATTGGGTAGAGGGCTAATGAATTTAGGAATGTCTAGTGCGGCTTTGCTGTCTTGGCTTATGGGTCAGCCTTATGATATTCCGAATATGATTGCAACCTCAAGGGTCGTAAAGTGGAAAGTTGTTTTGAACTACGCCCTTATAGCATGGTTCTTTAGTGTATTATTTGGGCTAGCCTATGGACTGGTATCTGGCTCATTATGAGGTATGAAAAGGTTTGCCTGAGACAGATAGAAAAATCTTGAAGGTGAAGCCTCCTCCCGAATACCCTCCTGAAGATGGCAGTTACCTTAGAGGAAACGATCTTTCTCCAGTTGCCGTCTGTGTTCTTCTTCATACTTTCTATGATAAGATTCCACCATATCTTAAAGAGTTGGTGAAGACAAGCATAGAATCTGGTGCTGCTCTAGCAGGATACCTTCAGACCGAAAATATAGGAATTGAGAAGATCATATGCAATATTGTAGCAAATCCGAACATTCGTTACCTAATTGTTTGCGGAGTAGAGTCTTCTGGGCATCAACCTGGACAGACTCTACAGGCTCTAGTGGATAATGGTGTTGATGAAAAACGCAGGATTATAGGAGCTGAAGCGCCTACACCATACCTATATAATATACCTCTAGAGGCTATAAAACGTTTTAGAAAGCAGATAACTCTAGTAAATCTTGCTTTGCTTGAAGACGTCACATTGGCAAGAAGACCAGAAGTGATAAAAGAGGCTGTAAGGTGTTGCTATCAGGAAGAACCAAAACAATTCATGCGTTGGACTCTTTATGATCTAGGTGCGTTTCCTGAAGAAGCTTTGTGTTTTAAGATCACATGGCGAATCGAGAAGCCCTGGGCTGTTTTGTCACAGAAAGAGGCTGAAATCATCAACAAGTTGGATATAGAGATTGAACGGACTCGCCAGAAAAAGGAAAAAAGGAAGGAGGATGAGGAATTACTCAAACTACTTAAACCCCAAAACTGTAGCAAATAAGTAAAGTAGGGACGAATGCAACTCTTCAATTTAAAACATATTTAAATATGTTCATAACTTCTATATGGTATGAGTAGTACTGACGCAAGACTGCAACGCTTAGTATCATCTGAAATATGTAAAGGGGAGAATGTGGAAAAGTATGCATTAGAATTAAGGCGTCTTGCTGAGAGTGTATTTGATGAAAAAATCTTAAAGTCAATGGAAAGACTCTTCAAAACTCTTGGAAACTCAACGCGATTAAGAATTATCAAGATGCTAGCCTTAAGGAAGATGTGCGTCTGTGAGATAATGGTTGCATTGAGCATGACCCAGCCAAATGCTTCCCATCATCTTGAAATGCTAGAGAGAGTTGGTATTGTTAAGAAAAAGAAGGAAGGGAAGTGGGTATTTTACAGTCTTGCAAAGCCAGAGATAGTTGACGTTTTGAATAATTTATCGATTCGTCAGACTATGTAAATGGCTGGTCTATATGGTTGAGCCAGACTCGCTCTTCTCATAGGGTCGAATTTTTTATCATCATCTTCGCTGTAAACTTCAACTTTGGCGCCTAATTCTTTTTCCAAGAATCCAACAGAGTTTCTTAGAATGCTTAATTCATCCAAAACCTTAACCTTTAGCCTTCTTTGCCTTATATCAGGAGGCATCTTACGAACTTCATCATAAATCTTCTGAACGAATTTGTATAGTTCTTTAGTTGTTTTCTTCATTCTTGGGTCTTTCATCAATTCTTTCATTAATCCACTAATATCTATTACTCCAACCTCAAAAATTTCTAGAGTTCTTAAGTAAACATCCCACTTCCACTCAGAAGATGCATAATAGCAAATTCTGCTTGGCTTGATCTTAGTTACTTTAATTATATTTGCAGTATCATCTAAAATCTTCATGATCATCTCTTCTATTTCCTCAGCCCTCTCATCAACCTTATTCTCATCATAGATTGGCCAATTAGCCATAGAGACTAAGCCTTCTTTTCCCATCTTCTCCCAGATCTCTTCACATATATAGGGAGCAAAAGGTGCCAATAGCCTCACTCTTGTTTCGATTAAATCTTTAAGCACCTTAACCATTGATTTCTTCCTTTTTTCTGACGAGCCTTCTATAGGACTACGTTTCAGGTACCATTGCAAATTTTGATCAAGCTCATAAAGAGAATAATTGATGGCCTCTCTTATTCTGAGCTTATCCATAGCTTCAGTCACAGCCTTTATAGTTTTTTGCAATCTGCTTATCAGCCATCTATCTTCATTTGATAGTTCGATATCTTCAGATTCTTCTTTGAGGTTTATCACACTCATAGCAAAATCGTAGAAACGCTCCAGCTTAACATTAAGGCTCTTTGCCAAAGATGGGCTAAAGTCTGCATCTTGCAATAGTTCCGCTGTTGATAGAATTGCTAGCCTCAAAGGATCAGCCCCAAACTTTCTAATGGCTTCACGCAATGGTATTATATTGCCAAGAGATTTTGACATCTTCTTGCCTTCCATTAAAACACTACCATTAACGACTATCTGCCTTGGCCACAATTCTCTAGGAAAGATGGCTACATGATTGAATATGAAAAAGGTTAGATGATTCGGGACCAAGTCTCTGCCAGAATGCCTACTATCCAGAGGGTAAAAGTATGTGAACTCGTCTCTTATCTTCTTCAGTAATTCTTCTTTAATTCTAGTTACTTTTGAAACTTCCTTTGGATCGCCCTCACCCAATATAACATAATCAAAGAATTCATCGGTCAATTGATCCGGACCTATTTCATACGATTTTATGTAGTTTGATATTGTATAGTAAGCCATGTATATTACAGAGTCTGATAAACTTTCAATTATCCATTCTTTATCCCAAGGTAATTTAGTTCCTAGTCCAGATTTTCTTGCGCAGGCTTTTTGCTTAAGCCATCTTATTGTGTACTCGAATTCAGGGCGAAGATCCTCTGGCACTATATCCATATTGTCAAGGCAATCTTTAGCAAGATTCTTCCAATGCTCATCACCATAGTTTATGAACCATTGGTTCTCAAACATTTTCACTATGCACTCTGTTTTACATCTACATATTACAGGCCTATTTAAAATCTCGTAGAATATATCTCCTTTATTCGATTGAATCAAATCTTCTTTAACTCTTTCTTTAGCTATAGAAACTGGTAATCCTGAATAACCCATAGTATTATCTTTCATCCTGCCTGAGTGAAACTCTTTGCTGTAGACCTCTGCCGTTGCTTCCTCAAGCTTAGGATCATTTTGACTCTTTATGCCAAGTTTCTTGATTACATCCAAAGCCGGAAGATCAGAATAACCCTCAAGCTCTATTATTGAGATAGGAGTTATGGATTCTAACAACTTTGGGTCTATTTTGTAAAAAGTTAATTCATCGCTTCTTTTTTTCAAATCCTCTAATGCTTGATAATCATAAGGTGCATGCCCAGGGACTGACATAACAACTCCAGTAGCATTCTTCGGATCGACAAAGGATGCAGGAAGTATTGGAACCTTGAAACCTGTAAGAGGATTTTCAGCCCATTTCCCTATTAGATCTGATCCTTTTACCTCTTCCATCTCTTCAACTTTTTTGTTAAGATAGCTAAGTTTTATTAAACATTCTTTGCTGACTATCCAATTCTCACCGTTCACCTTAACTTTTACATAATTAGCACTTGGATTCAACCAAACGTTTGTTACACCAAAGATCGTTTCAGGTCTTAGAGTGGCAGCTGGAAGAATATACCCATCGAGAATGAATTTTATCAGGACGAATTCTCCTATCTCAGGCTCAACATCTCCAATAGTATCGTGCTGACCCACCGGGTTTCCATCTTTAGGGCACCAGCCAACTGGATGGCTACCTTGAACTATGAAGCCTTTTTCATAAAGCTTTTTGAATTGCCATTCTATAAATCTGCTATATTGTGGATCTATGGTGGTGAACTCTCTCCGCCAGTCTATCGAATAGCCGATTTCTTTCATTCCTTGCTTTATTTCTTCATGAAAGTATTTTGCAATTCTTAAAGGTTCATCGAACTCTTTTACAATAGAAATAGGGACGCCGTATATCTTCGTGAACGTCTCTATCAATTCTTCATCTTTCTCTGCAAATCTCTTCGACATAGCAAGTATAGGTGTTCCTGTATAATGGAAGGCCATGGGAAATAAGACATTCTTTCCTTTCATCCTCATGTATCTTGCATGGACATCTGCTAAAGTATATGTCCGACCATGCCCTATATGCTGTGGTGAGTTAGGGTATGGATAAGCTACTGTTATAAAATACTTTTCTCTTTTAAAATCAACATCAGCCTCAAATACATGTGAACTTTCCCATATCTTTCTCCACTTCTCCTCCATCTTCGACCAATTCAATACCAAATTGTCCACCTCATGTGCCTTTCAATTTAGAAAGTTATGATCTTCTTCCCTTTATCATATTTTCTATGTAAGAGTATAGAATTGACTTAATTTCTCCAATTTGATTGGTAAGGGGACCACCTCCTCTTCCGAACCTTTCATCACCTCCTCCTGAGCCTCCGATGACCTGGGAGACGTTTTGAACTATCTCTTTTGCTCTTAAACCTCTTGCTCTAGCATCTTTTCCACAGAACACTACAACCTTTGCAACTTTGTTCTCTAAAACTATAGCACAGTATATTAAAGATGGATTTTGATCTATAACCTTCTCGCCAAGCATTATGTGAAAATCTTCGCCCAATTCACTATCAACCTCAAAATATACATCAATGTTAGAAATCTTAATCGATTTACTCATGATTATATCTTTTGAAATATCTGAAAGCCTTTTAAGTATGATCTTCTGCTTCTTGATCAGATTAATACGATCTAAAGTCAATCTGTTTATTGCATCCACAAGTTTTTCTTGCTGGGCACCTATTGCTTGGGATATTTTTGATAATATGTCTTCTTGAAGCTGAAAGAATTTTAAGGCAGATTCTCCTGCAACGAACTCAAACCTTTCAACACCATCTTGTACTCTCTCAACCTTTATTATCTTTATTAGACCTACATCCCCAGTTCTTGAACAATGAATCCCACCACAAGCCTCAACATCCCAGTCTCCTATCCTTATAACCCTTATTTCCTTTCCTGGTACAACTCCTCCCTGATACAATCGGAAACCATACTTCTTTTCAGCATCGTTTCTTTGAAGGTTTAGAACTTCTACAGGTATATTCATAAGAACAACCTTGTTAGCCCTATTCTCTATTTCAATAATTTCATCTCTTGTTAGATGGGCGTAATGAGTTATATCGAGTCTGCTCTTATCAACATCCTTTAATGCGCCTGCCTGCCAGACATGCTCTCCTAAAACATGGCGGGCAGCACCATTTAGAATATGAGTGGATGTGTGATGAATCATTAAAGCTTTTCTCCTTTTACTATCCACCGTTCCTCTAATCATAGTATCTTTTTGTGGCAGCTTTCCCTTTATCTTATGAAGGATTACAGAACCAACCTTTATTACATCCACAACTTGAGATTCTTCGCCATCCCATAAAATTGTACCATGGTCTGCTAACTGTCCTCCTCCTTCTGGGTAAAAGGCAGTCCTATCAAGAACTAAAAAATCATCGATAACTCTTAAGACTTTGGCACTAAATTCCAATCGATTTGGATCGATATAATAAATTGGCTCAGTTGCTGGTAGATCGTTGATTTTATTCATAAGGGCTTGCTCCTCTTTAGGTTTTTGCGTCTCAATTTCTGACTTCTTCTTAACAAGGTTGGAGAAGAAATCTGAAGGTATCTCCACCTTTATTCCTACTTTTTGTGATATCTCAAATACTTGCTGCGGATGAAGACCATGTGATTCATAAAATTCTTGTAAAAGATTTATGGAGATTGATGATCCACCTTTTGCCTTTAACGCTTCGATCTTCTTTCTAGCCTCGCCATATTCTCTCTCCAACGTTTTTTCATATTTTTGTATCTCTACATCTGCAAGTTTTATTATTTCGTCTTTCATATCTTTTATATGAGGAAATTGAGAAGACCAGCGTTCAATTTGCATTTCTAATATATCTATAAGTTTACTTTGAGCGCCATACAAAGAGAGTAACCTATAAGATCGTCTAGCTAGCATCCTTGCAAGGTAACCAGCCTTTACGTTAGAGGGGACTACACCCTCTGCCAACATAAATGTAAGAGCCTTCGTATGATCGAGAATGGCAGCCACATTTTCGAAGGGTTTTATGGCATCTTCAAATTCATCAAATTTCATCCCTAGCCTTTTAGCTACGGTCTCTCTTGCTATCCTTGATCTATTACTATCTGTAACAGAGAAAGCACCTGAAATCTTCCCAGCTTCTGAAAGGATCTTATCATCTATTTTTATGCCAAGTAAATTCAAGGTCTTATCAAAGATCTTACCAAAAACAGCATGAAAAGCCGTAGGGCTTCCCATGCTCAACCAAGCCCACCTCTCTATACCATATCCAGTATCTACAGTCCTGACAGGGGTTGTGATAAGGTTTCCATTATCCAATCTATAGCTCATGAATACTAAGGTTGAAATTTCTAATCCCATAACGTTGGCTTCAACGTCTGGTCCAGCATTTCCTCCTCCAGACCAAAAATGCTCCTTATAAGTTACCAAATCACTAGGTACCCCGATCTTCTTAGTTAACAATTCATGATGATACCTGATGGTATCATCCTTCCAATAAACGAACCTGTCAGGATAGTTAAAGGCATGAGCGCCACCCATCTCAAATATGGTCAGATGCCTTCCAAAGGTAGGACCAACGTTATCGATATCCTCAAACCTTAAGCATGGCTGGCTAATTACTAATGGGTTTGCAGGTGGTGGTATCTCACCATTCGTAACATAAGGCTGAAAATCTACTATGCTCGCTATAGTTACAAGTAAATCATCTCTCCATCTTGCCACAACTGGATACGGATTAATCACAGTATGGTTATTATTTTCAAAGAACTTGAGAAAGATTCTTCTCATCTCATCTACATCGGCTTTTATTTTTGCTGGAGAATTGTTTATGAACCCATATTCTACACATGGAGATTCCATACAGACATCAAGATCATGCTTTTGGGTCCAAAAAAAAGAACTACAAATTCTACACTTCTTTCTAACAAAGTCGTTCTCTCTCATAAAATCAATATCAAACTCATCATCTTTTAGGGACATGATATTATGGGAAATCAATAAACGGTTATTTAAATACGATTGAACCATAGTTTTCTCATCTTAAGACTTATAAGAATCATAGTAACCTTAAGGACTTTGATCATCTACAAGAATTGAGGGTGAAAACATTGGATATGAGAACCAGTTGGGAAGAAAAGTTTAGATATTTTCAATCAGAAGCTCGTGCTATCCTTGAAGATGTTATAAAATCATTAAAAGAAATTGAGTTTTGTTGGCAATGTTATGATAATGTAGAACATTTTGGGATAAATATTTACGATCATGATTGGGTTAATTTCTATATATTGGCACAACTTGAGGAAATTAAGAGACCAAAAGAAGAAGATAAGATGAAGGAAGATTTCATTTACAGATTTATTGCTTTAAGCGTCGTTAAAGATAGATTAAAAGAAATGAATATTTCACACCTCTATTATTATAAGAGACAGCCCTTCGAAGAACCATATGAAGATTCTTTCGATTTTGCCATTCAAACTAAGGATGGAAAAATAATAACCTTAGAGGTTGTGCATATTCCTCCAGACTATTATAAGTCAACTTGTAAAGAGAGATCCATAGTAAAGAATTTTATTATGCCAGAGAGAGAGTGGAAAAAATGTGATTACGCAATTGGAGTCAAGATTCTTGAGATTGGAGTGAAAGACAATAGCATTATAGGAAAAGGGGCCATAGTAGGATATTTATCAAAAGAGGAGATTGAGAGAATACCAATAAGAAGAAAGGGAGAATATCCTTGCATAAAATTTGACGGAAGACCTACCATTATATCTGAATTAAATCAACCTAAAAAATTATGGGATATTCTAGAAGAGAGAGCGATTACCCTATCTCCTAAAGTATGAGTTCTTAAGAATCATATTTATGAAAAGTTATAAAGGATGATTATAAAGCAACGCTACTCTTAAATACTAAAAAAATTTAGCTTTTATAATGGTGTAACATTATGGAGTACGTATATGCAGCTTTACTGCTCCACAAACTAGATAAGAAAATAGACGAAGAGAACCTAAAGAGAGTGATAAAGGCAGCAGGCGTTGAACCTGATGAAGTAAAGGTAAAAGCTTTGGTTTCAGCTATAAGTGAGGTAAACATAGACGAGGTATTAAAGATCGCTTCAGCTCCTACAATGGCTCCTGCGGTAGCTTCTACAGTAACTCCTGCTTCAACAGCACCTTCTGAAAAGGAAAAGCCTGTAGAGAAGAAGGAAGAGAAGAGAGAGGAGAAGAAAGAGGAAGAGAGCCTAGAAGGTCTTTCCGCCCTCTTCGGTTAATCATAGCTTTAGAAATCTCATTTAGATCGACTAAGTATATCCTTTATCCCTCAGGATACTATATAAGACTATGGCCTCATTATTGCATTTTGCTAGAATATCTGCTATTATATCCTTACTAAGGTAGCCTGATGCAATGGCTATATACCTTGCTTCAGTTTCATATTTCATTATGATAAAAGGTAAAATCTCTTTTATTGGGTAAGAAGCTTCTATAGCTAAGGTTTTTGCATTAATATAAGCATCTTGTATTAAACGTTTATACTCATCTATGTCGAGCTTCATATCCTTCTCATAAAAGATCAAACCATCATACCATGCAATAGATACAGATAGCCCTGCCCTTACAGGTTTTATGCCAAGCTTAGAAAGCAAGCTAGCCAGTTTTGGGGATATTGGATCGCCCTTATTAGCTACTACGGTATCTCTCGATACCCAAATACTCCCTGAATCTATTCTTGTTGGAATCTTAGCCTCCTTAAACTCGCTCAAGACCGGGCCAGGAGCCAGACCAGTATTTCCTGCTGGTATAACTATATCTTCAGTAGCTATGTCTCCAGGTCTTGCAGGCAAGTTGACCTTGTTCTTCTCAAGGAGCATGTAAAGTTTGAAGGGGTCCATATTGGTAAAAATCAGAGCACTCTGGTCCTTAATCTCTTCAATGAAATCCTCAACCTTGCTAAGGTTAGCCTGCTTAAAGGCTATGGATGCGACCTTGTTTTTAACCACTATTACTTCCATTTCTTTTCTAAATTTTCTTCTTAACTCCATCAACTGAGCTGCTCTAACTTTGTAAAGCTTTGATATAGCTATTGTTTTATAATTCTTTGTAAGAGATAGAATCCTCTGGATGAATCTTTCCTTCTTGGCTCTAGGTCTTTTTAAAGCTACTTGCAATTTTTAGACCTCTATTGTATGGAGTTTTACGGAATGACCCATGGTGAGCTTTATCATTATGTTCTTTATATTTTTAGAACCTAATGGTAGCTTCTTCTCAATAGAGCTTATGACTGCTGATGAATTTTCAGCAATTTTATCATCGCTCATGCCTTCATCACCTATTTTGCACGAGATAGTGAGCTGATTTTTCACCCTTACCCTTGTTGCTGAACGATATCTTGCTATGATATTCTCTATAGGCGCATTAGGAGGTAAAGGAGATGGCATCTTACCCTTAGGACCAAGGTAAGGACCAAAAATCTTTCCTATTTTAGGCATCAAAGGCGCTTCAGCAAGAAAGAAATCATAATACTTGGCTATTTTTCTTGCCTCCCTTTTTGAGAGCATCAGCTTATCAAGCTCTTCAGGCTCTATGACTCTATCTACATTGGTATTCTTAGCTCTTAATGCCATATCACCAGATGCAAAGACACAGATCGAAGGGGGATTAGTGAAGGCATGAGGTAAGAATATTGTTTCATTTAAGCTGAACTCTTTTTTCTTAAAATCCATATTCTGAAGGGATAATATAAGCTCAAAAGATTGAGAGAAATTCCTCTTTTTCGTACTCTCCCTTGCTTTTTTTATTATTTCTATCAACTCAGGCATATAACTCACCAAGAAGCAACAATTTATAACCTTTTAAACACTTAACTCATTCTTCTATAGCTTTATCCCACTTTCCCTCATAAATTTCTCTCTGTATCACTCTAGGATCCTTTCCCTCTATTGATACGCCCATGCTTACGCACGATCCAACTACTTCTCTTATTACAGACTTTAAATTCTTGCCATAAGAATGCTGCCCCTTAATCTTGGCAATCTTTAACACTTGTTGGAAACTTAAGTTTCCGACAAAACTTGCCTTTGGTGTACCCGATCCCTTCTGAATACCTGCTTCTTTTACGACCAAAGCAGAAGTCGTAGGAGTTCCAACTTCGACATTAAAATCTTTTGTTTCTATATCAACAGCTATCTTCACAGGGACCCTCATGCCTGAGTACTCTTTTGTTAATTCATTTATCTTATTCACTACAGCAACTACGTTTACTCCAAGAGGACCAAGGGCTGGCCCTAAAGGAGGACCTGCTGTAGCTTCGCCACCAACTATCAAAGCGTTGACAACTTTCTTCTCTCCCAAGATATCACTCTCTTTGTTAGATTTGCATCATATTTTTAAGTAAATCGCTTTAATTATCTTAGCAAACTCTGATTACTCTGGCGGATAAAATAGAGATATGAGAGTTTCAGTGCTCCTGATGTTCGGCATCTTCTCTATCATCTCATAAACTATCTTCGATAGTTCTTTCATATCCTTAGCCTCAACCATTATTATAGCATCAAACCTACCAAAGACAGAATTGGCTATCTTTACCCCTCTTATCGTCCTTGCTCTGACTATTTCTTCAGAAGTGCCTGGCTTTGTTGTAACTAAGACAAAGGCCCTTATAGGCAATTTTCATCACCAAAATTAAAAGAGAGTTATCAGGGTCTCAGTATGAAATATGTCAGGGTGCCCACCGATCATCTTGTAGACCATCTCGCTAAGGGCTTTTAGATCTTGAGCTTCTATTACTACTACAGCATCGAACCTTCCATAAACAGAATCAGCCAAGATAACATTGATTCCTTTTAAGTCCTTAATGGCTTTAAGGATATCTTCACTAGTCCCTGGTTTAGCCTTTATAAGAATGTATGCCCTCATAACTTATCAATGAATTTTTGGCTACCATGTATAAAAATTATATCCCGAATTTAACTTAAGCCTTCAGATGAAGGTGTACTTTTTGCCTGTTGAGATAACTTTAAGTAGCTTGCATCAACAGTTACAGGGAGCTGGTACGGCACATCTAATAGTACAACAGTAACTTCTGATCGAGCCAACTCTATCCGGTTTATCTTTGCCTTCATGCCCTTGAATGGACCGGCTATTATCTCAACTATATCGCCTATCCTTAACTCAGAGATGATAGGCTTGGTTATGAGGAATTTCTCAATATCTTCATACTGTAACATACCAGAAACTAAGCCCTTGACGTGTTTTAATCCGGATATAACCTCACTTATGACTTGTGCATTACTTGCCTCTAAGAAAACGTATCCCTTCATTTCATCGATCACTAGTATGGAAAAAATGGGTAATTTCCTAGTGAATACTTTGTTATATATCAGCCTTGCAACGATCTTTTCTTGCCCTCCTGTAGTCTTTACGGCAAATAGCTTACTGGATATATTCTTTGACATTCCTTCTCATCTCTACATATTTATGAAGCCATAAGCTGTAGCACAGAGCCAACTATTTTAATTATAAACCCTACTATCCCGACAACTGCTATACCTAAGAGAGTCAGTTTAAGGTAAAGAAGATACTCTTCTTTACTGGATTTCTTAGAAAGTTTAAGCATCTGTATGATTGATTTTATCAAATCTGATAAGGCCAAGTCTCTCTGCAATATGGAATTATGCTTTATATTTTAAACTTTTAGTTTCTTTTAATAGCTTATTGCATTTTGACTTCCTAAGTTGTAGCTCCCTTTTAATTTATAAGATAGATTTTATCATGTAAAAATCAATGGAAAGTATAGTCATAGTCAGCTCTAATGAAGATATAGCAAGCATCAACATATCCAAGATGCTTATAGAAAGATTTAATTTTAAAGAGAAAGATGAAAAGTTCGATAATTCTT
>Ga0272449_1002275_pt1 | contig 18085 bp, 20 predicted proteins | sample YNPCB0241_FD_198679 | JGI IMG/M metagenome (GOLD analysis project Ga0272449, IMG submission 198679) | Hot spring sediment microbial communities from Yellowstone National Park, WY, United States - YNP-CB-024-1 | ecosystem: Environmental > Aquatic > Thermal springs > Hot (42-90C) > Sediment... | reverse complement strand
AAGTGGAGAAAACTTTCTCTGGCAGCGTTGAGGATGTTTGGGTTGCTGTTAACCGATTTTTCAGCGAGTTTATTCCCGCCTTTACACTGTCGAAAGCTTTGGTTTTAACGGTGGATTTGCAGCGGCTGGTTGAAGACTGTAGGGGGCTTATTGGTTTCGCTGATAACATGCCGTATTTGCTAGTTTCTAAGGAGAAGTTGACGGATAATGAGACTTTGGCTTTGCATCTTCTAGCGGCCTATTTGGGTTATAGGCTTGGCATGCTAAAAAGTGATGTTCTCACAAGGGAGGAGCTTCAAACAAAGCTGGGTAAAAATCCCAAAATTACAAGCACACGGTTAGGCGAACTGGTTAAGGGTGAAATTGCGGAAAAAACCAGCGAAGGCGGTTACCGCATTACTGGTTTTGGCGTTGCCCAAATGCAAAGGGAATGGCTTCCAAGGATTAAAACCAAAATAGGTTTGTAGGCGTTTTTGTTGCTTTATTGGTTATTTTTTTTAGCGTTTACTTTTTATTCAAGTGTCTGATATCATGCAGTTGCTGGGATGAGCTTTGAAAGCTCCTAAAAGATTATTCTACTTTCTTTTGGTCATCTTGATACTGGTTGTGCTATGGATTTTGTCTCGCCCAGCCATACTGCCTAAAGAGATCTATGACGCGTACATATCCTATTTCACCATTATCAGAGCTTTAACCATCATAGTTTTGGGTGCTTTGGTTCTTGAGTTGGTGGCTTCAATTATAACTCGAAGGCTTAGGCATATGGGCAGAGAAGTCTACCTCATTAGGAATGTTATCCTTGTGATAGGCTACATTGTGCTTGGGCTAATGGTTTTGGCAATTTTTGAGGTGACTGGCATAAGCGCGGTTGCCGGTGCAACGGTTTCAGGTCTCGTTATCGGTTTGGGTTTGCAGCCGATTCTGGCGAACTTGTTTGCCGGTTTGATTATTCTTGGAACTGGTTTCCTTAGGCCTGGGGCTGAAGTGAAGATTTCAGGCGGCTTGCCCTTGTCAACAGTTTCTTTTCCAGCGTACAAAATGTTTAGCCGAGACGAGTTTATGCCAACTTTGAGGGGTGTTGTGATGGAGGTTGGGTTGCTTCACACTAAAATTCTTTCTGACGGCGGTGAAATGGTGAAAATTCCGAACAATCTTGCTTTTTCTAACAGTGTTGTCATGGAAGAGAAGGAGGAGCCTAAGACTGTTAGAGTTAGATACGAGTTTCCAGTGGAGTATGATCCTGACATGGTGCTTGGGAAGCTTCAAGAAAGGTTAAGCAAGGAGTTCACGGATTTTAGAGCTTATGTGGAAGAGCAAAGCGACAAGAGATACTATATAGTTCTTGTGTTAGTTAAGACACCGCCTAACGTTAAGGTTAGAGACTGTAGATCGCAATTGCTTAAGCAGATTATTAAGGTGCATAGGGAAATCCTTAAAACGATTCCAAACAGCAAACTAGAACAAAGCGGTAGTTCAGCAAGTTTTCCTTAACGCGCTAGAAGCTACCTTTACATGAAGATATAGTTATTGCTGGTCAGCCAGTTCCAGGACTTTCTTTTTGATTTGTTTGAAGATTTTCCACATGGCGTCTTTTTCCCTAACGTATGGGTCTGGAATGTTCCAAACAACGATTTTGTCTTTGCATTGTGGGCAGAGGCTTAAAACATATTCTTTATGCATGTCTTCCATGGCTACTATAACATCGTAGTCCATAAGCCTTTTACTGCTTAATGGTTCTGGAGTGTTTTTCAGAAATTTTTCCGCGTTTTCCTCTTTCAAAAACTCTTTGACTTCTTCGGCTATGGGAATAACTAGGCGTATTCCAGCGGAATCCACAACCCAGTCAGGCCTAATTTTTCGCAGCAAAGCCTCAGCTAACGGGCTTCTGTAAACATTGCCAGAGCAAACGAACAAAACCTTCAAGGGCGCTTGTCCTCCTAACAGCGAAAACAAGCATATGCCAATATCAACCAAACATATAACATTTTTAGCATACACTAGTCAATTATGCTATCCAATGAAAAGATGCCCTTCATAAATTTTCGACCCTATTGGCGCGTTTTCTATCTGTTAGATTTGTATGCTCTTTCTCTTGGTCCTATGTAGTTAATTAAAATTGTTTTCTCGTCCCATAAAACCTAGTAGACTATCCGTAGACCGCCTATTCTAATTCTATAAGTGTTATCATAGTCATGAAGTTTGCAGACATCGGTTTTCTTGAATGGTATGGGGTCGGTTTTTAAGATCAAAATAACCGTTTTGATGTTTTGCTTTTTTTCGCTTAATTTTTATGGCGAACATTAGTCTTGCCCAACGCCTTCATCAGTTCCGCTTCGTCTGCCACTTCATCTTTTTCCTCTATAGCTTTCTTTTCTTCCGTGGAAGGTTTCTCGACGGGTATGAGTTTCTCCACAAGTTCCTTGTAGAGAAGTCTTAATTCGCGGAGTTCTTTTCGGATGTCTTCCAGCACTTCAACGCTCATAATTTAGCCTCTAAAAGAACTAGACAAACCACACATATATCTATTATGAACTAACAATTTGTCAAGGATTATAGCGAACTATTTTTCTTTTCAATAGTGGCTAGTAAGCCATTAAATAATTTAAGGAGTTGCAGCTTCTTACGGTTTTCTGCGGAATCATCAGGATATCTTAATTCGTTTGCTTGCTTAATGTACTCCTTTAGTAGTTGCTCGGTTAAAGCTTCCTTAAATAACAGGAGAATTAGTTCATATGCGTTTTTAAGTTCGATTTCTTCAGGTTTCTTTTCTCCGGAAAATGCGAAAACTCTGCTTGGGCGTTCAGCAATCGATTTAATTCTGTTCTCTGGTGAGTATGGAGAGAAAACAAAAATCAAGGCTACAGCCCACATTTCAGGGTGTACTTCGGGAAAAAGGTTTCGTGCTACATCGTTTAGTTGTCGGTCAAAAGTTTGACCGGCTTGAATTCTGTGCACCGCCCAGTTAATAAATATGTTACATGAAATTCTTGCAATGCGATTGTCCTTGTCAAGCAGGTTACGCCCAAAAATCATAACTCTCGTCAGAACTTGCTACTTTTTCAAATACCAATTCATAAAAGAGTTTGAATAAATCTTCAATAATTTAGTCTATTTTCATTTATGGTGGTGGTCTTTTTTGGGCGTATTGGTATCTGCGGGGTTTTCCTTCGCGGGTTAAGATTCCATCTTTAACGAGGTCTATTAGGGCGTGGGCTACTGCTGTGCGGTCGTAGTGGAATCCGCGTTTTGCCATTTCGCTGTGGACTTCGCTTAAGCCTTTAGGCGTTGCGAACCAGCCTTCTTCCCATAGTTTTTGGATTACGCCTTTGCATGTTTCTGCTCTTGGCAGCGCCGTCTTTTCCGTGGCTGTTGCTGCTGATACTTCTTTTAGTTTTTGTGTTATTATGGTGGATAGGATGCGGTCTACGGCTGTTTGCAGTTGGTCTTCTTGGCATTGGATTTCGAATTCTATTTCGCCTACTCGCATTTTCACGTGGATTGGTGGTTTTTGGGGGGGTTCTGTCAATTTTTCACCTTATTGTTTATTGAATTGTGCATCTTGTTCATGCACAACACTTAAATACACCTTCCCCAAACAATTGGCTATTGGTGAATCTTGGTGATTGAACAATACACTATAACAACAACACCAAAATATAATTTTCCACCGCCAGCCATAGACGTAACGCTTCCCCAACGCTTCATAGAACTAAGCATCCACTCGCTTAAACACATGCAAAGCAATCCTTTTCAATTGAATCAACAAACCCTTCAACAAAACAGCAGCCTCGAACAACTACATGCGATGCAGCCAAAAATACAGCCAATCCCCCTAAACCCAAAACAGACAGAAACCACAATAGCCGCAGTCGACACCTCAAGCATAAAACTAGGCGAAACAAGCAGAGGCATAATAATCGCCATACGCGGAACAAGCGTCTGGAAAAAAAGGCGAAACTACGGATATTTACGCGTAGGCCCCTTCATATTCCACATAACAGAAGAAAACCTAAAAGAAGTCTACAACACGCTTTTGAAAGCCTATTTCCCAGAGCAAAACAGCCAAGCCAGCCCCGGATTCGCCCAGATACCCATACGCATGGCAAACCTCCTAGAAAAATGGCTTCAGGCTTCACTGGCTAAAACAGTAAGCAACGGAATAATCCTCTTCGACGGCTCGCTTACAGCAGGAACACCCGACACCCCAGTGCACCAGCTAAAAGAGATCTTACACACTGCACGAAGCATGGGCAACACAGTTCTAGCATTCACAAAAGTGACAACGTTAAGGTTCAACGGACAACTCATAACCGACGCATGGCTTAACCAAAAACCTCCATGCCTAATAGAAATAGCAAACCTAAAGCCCAAACCGCCACTTGTCTTGCTCGGCGACGTTTACGTGGCAAAATTGACAAACGGAAACTGCGCCTTCAGACTTGACATCGACCGGGAATTGCCAACCCTACATAAAGTTGAAGCTGTTGAAAAACTCCTAGGAAACGACTTGATAACGCACAGTTATCCGGAAACCCTACGCTTAGCCCATATCCTCTGCACCTTCACAGCTAACGAAGTTATAGCCATGCAACACTTCATCCAACAAAAATACAGCCTAAAACTGGTCAACAGACCAGACATGCACCGGCTGCTTTTCGGACCCTTCGGAAAAGGTGAAAGCCACAATGAAGCTGTATAAGAAAGAAGGCAACATAATCCAAATCCTAAGCTTCCCAAACGAGACCGTGGAGAAGGGCGACTACCTACTCGTAGAGGACGCAGAAGCAGGAAAAGCCCTAATCGTCCAAGTCATAGACGTCCAGTTTGCCAACATACCAGGCGTTCTTGAGGAGTTGCTGCGCAGTCTTCCAGACGGAGGCGAACTCATCCAAGGCGAAGACATAGACCCCCTTGAAATAGCGCCGCACATAACATACATTCAAGACTCTAGGCTTTTAATATGCAAGATCCGCGCCACAGTGGAAGGCGAAGGCTTAAGCCCAAGCAGTTCATGGCTTCCATCCCGCTCCCAATCAACCATCAAAAAACTGCCCATATCAATGCTTTTTAAACTGGCAAAGGTTGACGGAAAACTCCCCATAGTCCTAGGTGGAACAAAGGAGGCTTCGCTTTTAACCATAGACGCCACATCGCTGGATGGAAGGCTAAACATAATAACTGGGAAGAAGGAAACAGGCAAGTCGCACCTTTCAAAACTGTTGATAACAAGCCTACTACAGTATAAGGCTACAGTTGTCGTTTTGGATTTGAACGGCGAATACGCGGGGTTAGGAATGACCTCAGACGGCAAAAGAAACGCCTACTACAATAAAATCCATGTTTTAACGCCTTCCCAAAACTTTAAGGTTGCCCTAAACCAGCTCCACTTGAACGTGCTGCTAAACATCCTCATAAACGCATTGCACTTGCCAGGCACTTCCGCCCGCGAATTCAGGCGCATATGGCAGTTTCTCAAAGAAAAAGGCAATTTAACCCTTCACGAATTAGGCGAAGCCATACGTAACTGGCACTGCAACCAAAACGTGCGCGACGCGCTTTTCTCCCGCTACTACGCCATGGTCAACTCAGGCTTTTTCACAGACAATATTGCAGAGGCAACCCTCCTAGAAGAATGCTTATTCAAAGCCAGAGAGGAAGGAGGCGCCATAATAATCAACCTGCGAAACACCTCAACAATAGACAGACAAATAGTTGTTGAATATGTTCTGGGCAAACTTGTGGAGCTTTTGACAAGCTGGAGGCTTAAGGCTGTTTTCCTATTCGCTGAGGAAGCCCACCTATACCTTAGGGAAACTTACTGGGACGACATTGTAACGCGGATGCGCCACTTCGGCATATTCACAACCTTCATAACAAACCAGCCTGACACCATACGCGAAAACATTTACCGCCAAGCAGACAACATATTCCTCTTCAACTTCACAAACGAAAACGACCTAGAAGTGGTTTCACGCGCAGCCCGCGTAGACGCAGAAACCGTAAAATCAATAGCCAGAGACTTGCCACCGCACCACTGCCTCGCCCTAGGAAAAGTTGTCAAAGACTTCCCAATAGTTGTAAAGGTTAAAGCCTTAGACGTAAAAACCATGGGAGAAACAAGACTATTCTTTACATGAATTAAGCTTTTTCAACTTCTCCATGTTCCTCTGGATGAAAGCCCTCAAAGTCTTCGTTATATTATATTTTTCCACATCGTCTAAAGCCACCCATTTTAGCTCTTCAGCGTCGTCCGCCGCGTTAAGTTCGCCGCCCCTAAGCTTTACAAAATAGTCAACTATAACGAAGTGATATTCAATTTTGCCATTCGCGTCAAGAATAATGTTGTTAACAACATCGATAAGCTCTGGGTTTTCCACATCAAGCCCGGTTTCCTCTTTAACTTCCCTTATGACGGCTTGTTCAGTGCTTTCGCCAAGTTCCACTAGACCGCCTGGAACACTCCATTTACCCCTTCCAGGCTCGCTTTTTCTTTTTTCTAGGAGAATCTTGCCATTGCACACTATGATGGCGCCTACGCCCACCACTGGCTGGCTAGGATAAAGACGTTTAACCAAACCCATGCCCTCTAATAAACTGTTCCACTATGTTGTGAGGCATAGTTTGATATGCTTTACTATATGGGAAATCCAAAATAGCTTCTAGAAGTTTCATGTTCTTCGCCTATTACTGCCAAATCCTTGTCTTTCTTAACAACTACCCCTGTGGCAGCCGCAACCAATAAAAACGAAGGAAATGCTGTGCACTGGGTTACAGTGTTCAAGTTTACCGTTTTAGATTCCAGTGTAAACGTGTAGGTTATAGGCTCGCTTTGCACTATTTGGTAGATGTCACCGTAAACTTGTATACTTACCGCTTGGGTTGTAATGGTTCCCTCGCTATACTCTATGAAGCCCTCAGCGTCGTATTTTCCGCTAAATCCATGAATTGTCGTGTTCACGTAAACAATTTTAACGGCTGTTCCGATGGCAACCTTTACTGGTAGTTCACCATTCCAACTGTTTATGGTTGTCTCTTCGCCAGCTTTGGCTTCATCGTAAATTAGCCCAGCAGCATAAAGCCTATTCAAAAGTATTCGCGTCGCGTCCGAGGACACGCTGGAAATTTCTTCTCCAATATTCGAAGTGCGAATAACAACATAATCCGTGTTAGAGTTTCCCTCTAAGACGTATTGAAGAGTTGTTGATTTAACACTGCCTTGCCCAGTTAACCCTAGGGAGGCGTAAGAGGTTCCAGCCAAAAGAGAAACTAAAAGCACAGTAATCACAATTTTTGTGGTGCGGCTTAGACCGCCAGTTTTAGGAGGTATAAAAATCCAGGGTAAGGGGAAAACCTGCTGTGCCAACTTTAATTGTCCTATTCGGTCTTTGTGCGCCACTACTAGAAGCATGGCGATTCCAGCGACAAAACCGCCTACATGAGCGAAAAATGCTGTGCCTCCTAAAGGAGTGAAGTAACCGTAAAGGAGTTGGATCATAAACCAGAAGAGCAGATAATACACGGCTTTAACTCTCACAAAAAGGGGGAAAATGAAGAAAAACCAGCCCATGATGAGAGATGTGCCTGGGTAGAGGATGAGGTACGCCCCTAGGATTCCGCTGATGGCTCCAGAGGCGCCTATGGCCGGAATCATATACGCGGTGGAGCCGCCTAAGAAGCTGAAGGCCGTGTGGAATATGGAAGCTGCAACTCCAGCCGTAAAATATAAAATCAAAAATCTTGCTACGCCCAAGGTGTCTTCAATGGTTCTGCCAAAAATGTATAGGAAATAAATGTTAAAGAGAATATGAAAGAAGTCTGCGTGTAGAAACATTGAGCTGAAGATTCTGTAAATTTGTGAGGGCGTTGTTATCATAGATGGGATAAAGCCGCCTAGGCTTACCCAGTAATCGCTAATTTCAAGAAAAAAGTTCTCGTAAGAGGTTGCGGCGTAGACTGCAATGTTAACCGCTATTAGGATTAACGTAGCTAAAGGGATTTTTCTGTAGCCAAGCGAATTGCCCATTGGAAAGCCTATGCTTCTTTTAAGGTTAACCGCCAAATTTTTCACTAACCTTTGCCAGTAAGGCGCTGCTGAACACTGCATTATTCATACCTTAATGCTTCCACGGGTTTAAGTTTTGAAGCGCGCCAAGCGGGATAAAGCGCAAAGACAATGCTGACCATTAAGCCGAAAGCCATAGCGCCAACGAACACCGTGGGCGTCAAAACTGGGTTTATTGTGAGTCCGTTGGACATTGCGGCTTGATTCCCGAAACGTGTACCTCCCCCAAAATTGAGCGCTCGCACAACAACCTGCGCTAAAGTCCAACCTGCACCTACGCCTATAACTGCGCCTAAAAAGCCTATTATGACGGCTTCACCTAGAAAGATGAGGAGCACTGTTCGGCTTTTCATCCCCAAGGCTTTCAGTATGCCTATCTCCCTTGTGCGTTCCATCAAGGAGACTATCATAATGTTCATTATGCCTATTCCAGCTACTAGAAGCGATATGGCTGCGATTCCAGCTAGGAAAAGCTCTATTGTGGAGAATACGCTGGAGATTATGTTTAGAACCGCAGTGGAAGAGGTTACTGAAACTTGGCCGCTGAAAGCCTCTTTTATGACTTTCGCCGTGCTGTCAATAGTCGTTTTGTCGTCATTTTTAAGTTTCACAATGATTATTTCGCATTTTTCTGTTCCAAAGAAGCTTTGAGCCTGCGATATGGGAATATATATGTTTGAGTCTGAGGGGCCGCCGATGGTGAAGCCTCCAACTTCTTGCAGCACAGCCGCAATTTCGCCCGTGTAGGTTTCATTTCTAAGCGGACGCGCTGTGGTGTTGGTCCAGAGAATTTCCACGCTGTCGCCCAAGCTGCAGAAAAGTGTTCCGTTGTTCCATGGGTCGCTTACTCTTTTCCCAACAACCACCGTGGTGTTTTCAGGGTTTAATGGGATTTCACCTGTTTCAGCTATAAATGTGCTGCCGTAAATTTCCTTGTAAGTGGCGTAGTCGATACCCACTATTGTGACGCGTCGCGTTTGCTCGCCGGATTTTATGTAGCCAACTCTTTGGATTATGGCCAGCGAAGTGGTCACGTTTTCTATAGCGTCTATTGTTTTTGTGTCGTTAACCATAAGGTTGAAGCCTGAATCTGTTCCGCCGGCGCCTAGGCCGCCTCCAGTGGAGACGATTAGGGTGTCTGTTGCAAATCCTTTTTGAAGTTGTCCAGCTATGGCTACTTGCAAGCCTTGAGTGATGGAGAGCAACGCTACTATTGCGGCTATTCCTATGACTACGCCTAGGGTTGTTAGGCCAGCGCGGAGTTTCCGCAGTTTTATGGCGCTGAAAGCATAGGAGAAAATATCTTTTGCCTTCATTTTAATTCATTACCTCTTCAACTATTTGGCCGTCGAGCATGTGCAAGGTTCTTTTTGCCTCAGCGGCTAGGCGTTGGTCATGGGTAACCATTATTGTTGTTACGCCTTTTTCCTGGTTCAGCATCTTTATAAGCTGGATTATTTCGTAAGCGTTTTTAGAGTCGATGTTTCCTGTGGGCTCATCCATTAATAGGAAACGGGGGTTGTTAGCTACGGCTCTGGCTATTGCCACACGTTGCTGTTCGCCTCCGCTTAGCTCTGCCGGCTTATGGTTCATTCTCCCTTTTAAACCGACGGTTTCCAAAAGTTCTTCAGCGCGTTTCCGCCTTTCCGACCTGTTTAGGCCAGCTATGGCCATGGGCAACTCAACATTTTGCCTAGCTGTAAACCTTGGAATAAGGTTGAAAAACTGGAATACAAAGCCAATTTTTCGCCGTAAATCCGCAAGTTCACCATCATTAAGCGTTGAGATGTCAACATTTTCTATTAGGAGTTTTCCGCTTGTAGGCTTGTCTAAGGCACCTATCAAGTTTAGCAAGGTGGATTTGCCACTTCCAGAAGGGCCCAAAATGGAGAGGAATTCGCCTTCTTCCACTTTTAGGTTTACGCCTCTAAGGGCTTCAACTGGAACTTTGCCAAGCATATAGGTCTTTTTTAGTTCAACAGCCTCAACTATTGTTGCCATTTTTGTCGGCTCCTTTTACTTGGTTAAGTATCGCCATGAAAGCACCACGCCTATTATGGAGAGCACCGCAGCGAAGACGCCTAGGTATATGAAATCGGTTATGAGTGCTGAAATGTCCAGTGAGAAAACTGTAAGCTGCCTTAAAGCGTCTGTTAAGTAGCTTACAGGGTTTACGTTTGCAATGGCTTGGATCCATTCAGGCATCATTTTTATGGGGAAGAAGGTGTTGCTTGCAAACATTAACGGCATGTTGATTAGGTTTACAATAGCCATCTGCGTTTCTTGCCTAGTAGACCTTAGGGCGAGGGCTAGGAAAAGCGCTGAGAGTCCCATGGAGAGGAGGAAAACTGCCGCATATATGCCTAACAGGTTAAGCGGGGTAAAAGTTGCGCTTACCTTTAAGCCTAGGAGCACTGCCAACGCGAGGATTATTGTGGCTTGAAACATGGCTCTTAAAGCAGCATTAAGCATTTTTGAAAGTATTATTGCCGCCCGGGACACTGGAGTGCTTAGCACTTTGTCCAAAAAGCCTAGGCGCCTATCCCAGACTATGGACATGCCGCTGAACATAGTTGTGAACATTACTATCATGGATATCATGCCCACAGCCATGTAGCTGAAATAGTCTGCCACACCAAATGTGTTCTGCATAACGCTTGTTCCAATGTCGGAGAACATTTGTTGAAGCATCTGTGAAATCCATGCGCCGCTGACGTAGACCACTCCATTAACTGGAGGGATAACATAATTTCCAGGTATTGGAACGGCATCGGGAATTTTTATGTTTGTTAGGCTATTAGCTGAAAACATTTCGTTTAGGTTCATGGCTTTTCCGAAGAAGCCCATCCAGATGACAGGCTGCAACACGGCCATCATAAGGATTATTGGTTCCTTTAGCCATTTTTTGAGTTCTCTAACCGTTAAAGCCCATAAACCGCGAAGCATGCTTGGATGATACTCGTTTGCTCTGCTCATCTTGCCCTAGCCCTCCTTAAGGTTATTCTCTGCGCTCTAAACGCTTCTTTAGATTCCTCAGCATCACGGATAGCTCTGCCAGTATATTCGAGGTAAACCTCGTTTAAGGTAGGCTCAGTAAGCGAAAGCCTAGTCACCGTATAGCCTTTTCTCCGCAAGGCTTCAATTATGAGGGGAGCGGTTACCTCTCCAGACTCAGCCTTAATCCGATAGGAGCCGTTCTCGTTTCTCACGTCTTTGACGTGTTCAACGCTGCGGATGAGCTCACTTACGTCTGCGTTTTCTTTAATGCTTATGGTTATTATGTCGCCGCCTAGGCTGTCTTTAAGCTCGCTTGGCGCTCCTAACGCGATTATTTTTCCATGGTCTATTATGGCTATGCGGTCGCAGAGGGCGTCTGCCTCCTCCAAATAATGTGTTGTCATGAAAAGGGTCATGCCATACTCCTCCTTAAGCTTACGAATATAGCTCCATGTGGCAGCCCTAGTTTGAACATCTAAGCCTAAAGTGGGCTCGTCTAGGAAAAGCACTTTAGGCCTATTAATCAACCCGCATGCAAGTTCAAGTCTTCGGCGCATTCCACCAGAATAGGTTTCAACTCTTTTGTCTTTAAACTGGACAAGCTCCACAAGCTCTAAGAGTTCAAGAGCGCGTTTCTTGGCGATTTCGCGGGGAATCCCATACAAGTCTGCGCATAGCATTATGTTTTCGTATCCCGTTAAGTCTTCGTCAGCTGTGTATTCCTGCGGCACTACGCCTATGACTTTCCTCACATCGTTTGCCTGTTTAACAATGTCATAGCCTAAAACAGAGGCTTTGCCCTCTGTTGGCTTCAGAACAGTTATTAGCATGTTAATTGTGGTTGTCTTGCCAGCGCCGTTTGGGCCTAAGAAGCCGAAGATTTCCCCGCTTTTAACGCTGAAGTTTATATGGTCCACTGCCACTAGGCTTTTGTTGAAAACTTTCGTTAATCCTTCAGCCTTAATCACTTCTTCACTCATGCGTTTCACCCCACATTTTCTTATTTATCTCTTCAAGCTTCTGCGCAGTTTCATCCAAAATTTTCAAAGTCTCTTTTAGGGCTTGCTCTGAAAACTTCTCTTCTAGGCTTATTCCTAGGCTTAAGAAGGCTTTGAGAAGGCGGCTCACAGCCCCTCTAAGCTCGTCAGCCTCTTCTGGCGGTATGCGAAGCCACAAAGCGCCGAAAAAGGGCGGAGCGAAAATCTTCCGTCCCTTCTTGAACTGCATTTTTAGTTTTCGCTGTTCCTCTAGAAGCTGTTTACCCTTATCTGTAAGCGTATAACGTTTTATTCCACTTTCCTGAGTTGATGCCTCTTTGATGTAGCCGTTGTCCTGAAGCCACGCCAGAAGCGGGTAAACAGATCCTGGGCTTGGCCTCCAACACCCGCTGGTCTTCTTTTCGATTTCATTCATTATTTCTGAGCCTGAAAGGGGCTTCTCGTTTAAAAGTTCAAGCACTTGATAGCGTAAGAAGCCTTTCGGTACGGCTGCCATGTGTTTCATCCAGTGTCTGAACGGTGGAAGGGGTGGAGGGTAATCGAACATGCTATATCACCATTGATATCAAATTCGATAGCCAAACACAAAGGTTCAATATAAACTTTATGCAGAATTAATCACAAAAACGAAGAAAAGCTACTCTATCAATGTTCCAACATTTTTTCCTTCAACGGCTAGGAGAATGTTTTCTGGCTTATAGCCGTTAAGGACTAGAACTTTTATGCGTTTGACTTTCAAGACTTTTACGGCTTCCGGGTCCAGAATCTGGTGGATTCCAGCCTTATGTTTTTTCTCAGCCAAAACTTGAGGTAAATCCTCAAACCTTAGCTTGTCAAGTTTAACGGCGTCTGGGTGTTTCCGTGGGTCTTTATTGTATACGCCTTCTTGATCTGTGGCCTTAATCAGCATGTCAGCGTTTATCCTTTCGGCGATCAACGCGGCAACCGTGTCCGTCGTCATGCCAGGCTTTAAGCCGCCTAAAACCGCAATCTTCCCCCCTTCCAAGCATTTAACCGCTTCCTCAACACTTAACGGGACCTTTTCGCAGCTGATTTCTCCAAGCGTTTTGGCGAAGAGTTGAGCGAAGAGTCTTGAAACAGAAATCGCCAAATCATCCTGGTCTTTCTCTTCAAGCCCCAACTCTTTGGCAATTTTTATGAATTCTCTGGCTAGGGCTCCGCCGCCAACAATAACAACCACTTCATGTCCTTTCGCCTTTAACTCCTTCAGGATTTCAGCATACTTTCCTATCAGAATGGTGTTGACAGGTGTGGCGACAACCGAGCCGCCTACGCGAATAATGATTTTCATGCCGAAGTGCTTCCCTTTTTGCTGAAATTTGTATTTAGCCTTTAAGCTTTTAAAAGAATTGGTTTAGCATCTGCTGGGTTTTTGCGCTTTTCACCTGAATTTTTATGGTTTCTCCGAAGCTTATCCGCATTCCGTCTAAGGCTGCTGTTGTCGCCACTCCAGTTTTCTCCTCAATTATTTTCGCCTCTTTCGCTGGTCCTTGAAATATCATTTGCATTCCAAGATGCGTTAAAACTGCTTGTTCTGGACGGGCTTCTTCAACAATTTTTACCGCGTCTTCTGTGGTCATGTGGCCTTTCCAAGGCTTTCCAGCGGGACGCATAACACAAAGCATTAAAAGCCTAACGCCTTCGTAGTATTTCCCTATGCCCTCAAAGTATTCTGTGTCGCTTGTGTAGGCAAAATCTCCGTATTCTTTGGTTTCAAATCTGAAGCCAACAGCGTCTGGATCGGTATGCCTAGCCTCTGTGACGGATACATTTATGTTTACCACTTGAAATTTAAGGTTCGGTGTTGCTTCAACCACTTTTTCGGGCATTTGCTGGTGATACTGTGAAATGGATGGTTCGCAAACGCTGCTCCCCTTCAAAACGCTTTTTGCGGCGACAAGCACTCCACGCTTTTCAGTCATGCCTCTGGTCATGGCTTCGATTAAGACTTCAGCGTCCGTGTAATGGTCTGGATGGCAATGGGAAACGAAAACTGCGTTAAGCTTCTGCGGATCTAATCCCTCGCTTATGGAATAAACCAGCGCGCCTGGTCCAGGATCTAGGTGAAGGTTTAAATCTTTGCCTATTATGCGTATTCCAGCGGTGCGTCTCTTCTGCGTAAGCGTTGCGAATCTGCCACCGCCTGTTCCAAGAAATATTAACTCATATTGAGCCATAGATAGGCTTATGTCGGAAAACAATTTTTGCTTTATCCTCCATTTCGAAACTTGTGAAGGAAATATTTTAATACATAATCCTTTTGGATTAAGCGGAAGGAGGGCTTGCCTTGTTCGAGGAATGGGGACTGCTTGGCAACGTGCTTGTTCTTTTAGTCTCACTGGTTATCCTCGACCGGGCAAGCGAATTAACAATTAACAATGCGGTTAAAGTTTCAGAATTAAGCGGTTTTGGAAAGACAACTATTGGCTTTATCCTAATCGCGTTAGTCACCACGCTTCCTGAACTCAGTGTTTCAGTTTTCGCTGCGGTTTTGGGGAAAGGCATAGACATAGCCGTTGGAAATGTTTTGGGCTCAAATATCGTGAACATTTGCCTAATATTGGGCGCAGGCTTTTTTATTGCATCCATGAAAAGCACAGACCGTTTAAAAATGGTGCCTCTTTTAGCTGAAGAAGAGGTGGGAACGCTTTATTTCGGCCTTTTCATCGCCTCAATAGTCCCGTTGACGCTTCTCTACATAGGGTATGCAAGCAGGTTTATAGGAATAATTCTGATAGGAATTTTTGCATTCTATATTTTTAGGCTCGCAAAAATCAAACATACAAAAAATGAGGGCTGCCTCGGAAAAGAACGTTCAAAACTGAAACGTTACACGTTTTTAGCAGTTTTAGGCGCCATTATAGTAGTGGCAAGCGCCGATTTAATAGTGGATTCGGCCACCTATATTGCCAAGCTGATCGGAGTGCCTCAGGTTATTTTAGGTGCTACCATAGTGGCTTTTGGAACAAGTCTTCCGGAATTTGCAAACACCTTAAAGTCGGCTATTAAGGGCCATTTGGAATTGGCATTAGGCAATATTGTAGGAAGCTGTTTTACGAACATAACTCTCATCCTTGGCGTATCCCTAATAGGCTCAACAATACGCGAAGACATTACCCCATTCACAAATCCAATACTATTTTCGCTTATAACAAACCTTCTGCTTTGGTATTTCTTATCCATTGGAAAAGTAAGCTGGAGAGAATCTGCAATGTTGCTTTTCTTGTACTTGGTGTTTATAGTAGTCAGTTTCGGAGGCTACAGAACCTAAAACTGCTTGTGTCTCTTTCTGCGTTTTACTTAAATAAAAGTTTAAACACCATTAAAGCGATAAATTGTGGAAAAGACGAAGGTTAAAGCTTTAGCCCTGTTCTCCGGCGGATTAGACAGCACTCTAGCCGTAAAGCTGATTCTAGATCAAGGCATAGATGTTGAAGCCATAAACTTTGCCACGCCCTTCGGCGCATGCAAGAAAGGCGAAAACTCGGCGGCAGAAACTGCCAAAAAGTTGGGCATACCTCTTAAAACTGTATTTTTGGGCAGAGAATACTTGAGGATTGTCAGGAAACCAAAGTACGGCTATGGAAAGAACATGAATCCATGCATAGACTGCAAAATACTCATGTTTAGAAAGGCGAAAAAATATGCAGAGGCCATAGGCGCCCAGTTTATTTTCACCGGCGAAGTCTTAGATGAGCGTCCCATGTCCCAACATTTTAAAGCCTTAATGCTTATTGAGGATGAGGCTGGCTTAAAAGGCAAAGTTTTGAGGCCTCTTTCGGCGAGGCTTCTGCAAGAAACTGAAGCTGAAAAAAGAGGGCTTGTGGATAGGAATAAGCTTTTGGATATTCGTGGAAGGTCGCGGAAAAGGCAAATTGCCCTTGCAAAAGAGTTTGGCATAACAGATTATGAGTGGCCTTCAGGCGGATGCTTACTCACGTATAAGGAGTTCAGCGGCAAGCTGAGGGATTTATTAACGCATAAAAAACGGGTTTCTATGAGAGACTTGGAGCTTTTACAGGTTGGAAGACACTTCAGACTTGGCAAAAGCAAGATTATTGTCGGCAGAAACGAGCAGGAAAACCAGCTTTTGCTCAAGCTCAAGGCAGAAAAGGACTTTTACTTTGAAGCCCAGGGTTGCGGAAGCCCCATAACGCTTCTTCAAGGTTCAAAAACGAAAGAAGCCATAGAAAAAGCTGCACAGCTAACAGCCTACTACTCAGACCAAAAAACAGGAAAAGTTCTTGTGAAATTTGGCAGAGAAAAACTTGAAAAACAAATAATTGTTGAAGCCATAAGCAGGGAAGAAGTGGAACAACTACGGATAAAATGATAATTCTTTAACTAGAACAAAATTGGCACATGAATGATATTAACCCCAGCCCAACCTACATCACAACTTATTAGGCGTGGATTCTCTACTATTTTCAAGATGTCTTCGGCTGAAATAGCAGTTCAAGCATTCAAAACCTTGGAAAACGAAGACTTGAGAATACTGCAGGTAATTGAAGTTGCCATGGAAAAACACGAGTTCATCCCAAAAGACTTGATTGTTAAATTCTCAAAGTTAAGCGAGGAAAAAGTAGATTTTAGGCTTGGCAAGCTTCATAAACTTCGCCTAATACGACAGACAAAACAGCCTTATTTGGGCTATGCGCTGAACTATGCGGGATACGACTGTCTCGCCATAAACGCCTTCGTAAAAGCTGGAGTGGTTGAAGCCTTCGGCAAGCCCCTAGGTGTGGGAAAAGAGGCTGACGTTTACGATGCTTTAACGCCGCAGGGCGAACGTATAGCCATAAAATTTCATAGACTTGGAAGAATAAGCTTCCGCCAAACAATCCGAAAAAGAGGCTACACCACAGAACGCGCCAGCTGGCTTCACCAGTCAAGAAAAGCTGCTGAAAAAGAATTTGAAGCCCTAAAACTCGTATTCCAAAAGGGCGTAGCTGTTCCAAAACCCATAGGCCAAAACCGCCACGCCATAGCCATGGGCGCCATAGAAGGCGCAGAACTCGCCGAATGGCGGGAAATCCCAAAACCGGAAAAAGTGCTATTAGAAATCTTGCGCAACATTCGAAAAGCCTATTTAAAGGCGGGTGTTGTCCACGCAGACCTAAGCGAATACAACATCATTCTAAAACCAGACATGCACATCCTAATAATCGATTGGCCCCAATATGTAACCCGAGAACACCCAAACGCCCAGCAACTCCTAGAACGTGACATAGAAAACGTTCTAACTTTTTTCAAACGCAAACGTCTACTAGAAACTAAAGAGGAAGAGGCTTTAGCCTACGTGACTGGAAAAAAGAAAACGCCTACTTTTTAAACGCATCCAAAACTATGTAAAGGATGTTGTTCCCTCGCAGCAAAACATTCCCATAGTTGGCCACCAGCTGGTCGTCCCTGCACTCCATGGCTCCTTCCAAAAGGATATTCATGTGACCATCACACTTAACCATCTTCCCCTTGTATTCGCATCCGTTCTTAAGCACAACAGCAATATACGCATTCAACTGTTTAACAAGAACATTCAAAGGCTTCTTGCTAGGCTCCATCACAGCACCTTAAACCCTTAACCTTCAAGCACTATTTCACATAAACATTAACTATAAAAGTTTTATCTTCAACCGGATTGTTCGGCAAAGGTGCAACAGTTAAAGATGTAAAGCTCACGCGCCAAGTGGTTGGAAAGGACATGGGTGTTAAAGATAAAAGTTTTATTTTTATTAAACCCCGAATTTAAAAAACAAACACGTTTACAGAATAGCTAAAATTTCACGCTTAAAAACGGAACAAATACACGCGCGCATTTGGGAATTTAGCACATACCATCATAATCTTCATGCTTCGTTTCGTTTTATTTATCAAAACAATTGCGCGCATAAGTGTTCATAAAATGGTTAAAAATGGTTTTAAGTCTGTTTTTCCTTATTTAGGTTTGTTATGGACCCCTTTGATGAGCGTATCCTAAAACTTCTTGGCGATGGTGGAAAGAGGAGCT
>Ga0272449_1002273_pt1 | contig 18092 bp, 17 predicted proteins | sample YNPCB0241_FD_198679 | JGI IMG/M metagenome (GOLD analysis project Ga0272449, IMG submission 198679) | Hot spring sediment microbial communities from Yellowstone National Park, WY, United States - YNP-CB-024-1 | ecosystem: Environmental > Aquatic > Thermal springs > Hot (42-90C) > Sediment... | reverse complement strand
TGTTTGCCAAGATAGGTCCCTAAGACTTCAGAAACCGAGGCTTGGATCGCATCCGGTATGGTTAGCGCCATGGCTCGCCCTCCAAATGTTTTAAAATTTCCTTAAGAAGCGTATTTAAATCCTTTCCATCAGATTCTATTATAATGTCCGCATACTTCTTGTAAAGTGGAGTTCTTTCCTTTAATACCCTTTCAACCTCTTCAACCAAAGAAAGGTTGGAAAGGGAGGGGCGGGTTTGCTCAGATTTGGAATCTTTGGTTATTCTTTCTACGGCGGAAGCGGGCGAAATTTTAAGATAGATGATGAACGCCCTATTCCGTAGCTTTTCCATAAGGTCTTCATGCAAAACGCTTCCCCCTCCAAGGGCCACTACGCATCCCTCTTTTTCTATAAGGTCCTCAAGCACCTTCCTCTCCATCTCCCTAAAGTAGCTCCAACCATACCTTTCAACCATCTCTTTTATGGATAGACCAACCCTTCTTTGGACCTCATCGTCAAGGTCAAGGAAAGGAAGGTTTAGTCTTTCCGCTAAGAGCTTGCCAACGGTTGTTTTGCCTGCCCCACGAAACCCGATTAAAATAACCTTATCCCAGCTCTTTTTCATGAATTTTGAGCGTAGAGGCTTTCCAGGTGTTCCCAAAACTCTGGATAGGACTTTTCAACGCAGGCTGGGTTCTCAATGATAAGACCACCGTTCCTTAGTCCAAGGATGGCAAAGGACATGGCTATCCGGTGGTCGTCATAGGTGTTTATCCTTGCAGGCTTAAAATCTTCCCTTCCCTCGATCCCAATGCCATCCGGTAGCTCTGCAACTTCAACGCCAAGCTTTTTAAGCTCCGTTGCCATAGCCCTTATGCGGTCCGTTTCTTTATACCGAAGATGGGGGGCACCTCGGATTAGGCCCTTACCTTCTGCGCAGGCTAAAAGCACGCAAAGTGTTGGGAAAAGGTCCGGACAATTACTAATGTTAAACTCGCAAGCCTTCGGTCTCCCCTCAAAGACTACCTTAACCCCAAGAGGCAGGACCTCAATCTTAGCCCCCATCTCCTTCAAGAAGGTAAGATGGGCAACATCAGGCTGGGATGAAGTTGCTGAATAGTTTTCGATGTAGACCTCTCCCCTTCCTAAGATAAGGGGAATGCTCAAAAAGTAAGAGCTGCTTGAGGCATCGGCAGGGACTTCATACTCTGTTTCCTCATAGAAGCCCTCCTTAACCCTAAAACCACCCATAATCCTTTCAACATCTACGCCAAAGTGTTTCATCACCTCGATGGTCATCTCTACATAGCCTGCAGACAAGAGCTCACCCTCAACCTCCACAGTGAGCCCTCCGCTAAGGTAAGGACCGATTAGCAGAAGCGCTGAGATAAACTGACTGCTAACATTCCCAGGGAGGCTAACTTTTCCTCCCTTAAGCTTTCCCTCGTGTATCCTTAAAGGTAGATAGCCCTCTCTTTCTAAGCATTCGATGTTTGCTGATAAGTTTCTTAAAGCAGAAAGCAGAGGAGCAACGGGTCTTTCGTGAAGCCTTTCTTTGCCAAAGACTTCAACGAAGCTTCCCCGCCCAAGGCTTGCATAGGCGATAAAAAACCTTGTGCCCGTCCCGTTGTTGCCAAGGTAAACCTTTTCTCCAGAAAGGTTTGGTCTCCCAGCCACGCCTTCTATAATAAGGTTGTTGTCAGAGAAAGTTGCTTTAACTCCGGTTGCCTCTAAGGCTGAAAGGAGAAGCCTTGGGTCCTCGCTTAAAAGGGGGTTTATAATTCGGCTTTTTCCATCGACTAAGGCTGAGCAAATAAGAGCCCTTTGGGTTAAGCTCTTTGAGCTTGGAACCCTAAGCCTTGCCCTCTTAAAATCTTTAAGCGGTCTTATCTCCTTTTCTGGGAGCAAAGTCAACCTCCATCGTTAAGACTTCTCGATAGATGGCTTCCCTCATCTTCTCAACTGGGGGCATAAGGCTAGTCCATAGCTTAAACTGCTCAACCCCCTGATAAAGAAGCATCTTCAAACCATCTATGGTAATCTTGTTCTCTTCCTTGGCTATGGCAAGAAGCTTTGTTTCTAAAGGAATATAGACGGAATCCATGACGACGGAGAAGCGCGAGACAACCTCTTTAGCTACTGGGGAGTCAAAGCTTTTTAGTCCAACGCTTGTGGCGTTGATAAGGATGTCCCCATAAGCGTCGTATAAAGCCTCCCAGGGATAGGCTAAAACGGAAAACCTTTCTGCCACCTCCTTTGCCTTCTCGAAGGTGCGATTGTAAACGACTATCTCCTTTGCCCCTGCCGTAATCATAGCGTAGATGATGGCTAAGCTTGCTCCACCTGCCCCAAGAATAACAACCCTCTTCCCAGAAAGAGAAACTTCCACCTCCTGAAAGGCTTTCAAGGCACCTATCCAATCGGTGTTAGTCCCAAAAAGGCTCCCCTCGCGGTTTATTATCGTGTTTACAGCCCCGATTTCTTTGGCTTTCTCATCAATCTCATCAAGAAGATTTATCACCTCTACCTTGTGCGGAATGGTTACTGAAAGTCCAGAAATACCAAGGGCTTTAACCCCTCTTATAGCCTGGCTTAAGTCTTCAGGCTTAACAGGAAAGGCACCGTAGACTGCTTTAACCCTAAGCTCCCGAAAGGCAAGGTTGTGCATAACCGGGGATAAAGAATGAGAAACAGGATAGCCGATTATTCCGTAGACCTTATACATGAAGTTAAACCCTCATAGAGGCTTTTCGCTGATAAGATGTCAAGTTGACCCGGTGCAGTCCCCGCATCTTTGCTTGCACTAACATAGGTAAAGGGTGCGCCAAGGATTAAGCTTACTATCCTTGTCCAGGAAAGCTTCTCCCCCATACCAAAGGCTACAACCTCCATACCAAGCCTTCTCCCATAAGGGATAAGACTTAAGAGCCGCAAACCGTCCTCAGGCTTTTCGGAGAAACAAACAACCTTGGCTAATTTTACGGAAGCTTGGCTCAGGCTCTTCATTAGCCCCTTAAGAGCCCTATCATTAGGTGTCCCCTCAAAATCATGAAAGGAAACAAGCGTCCTATCTAAAGGGAAGGGAGGATTGCCGTTCTTTTTTATAAACCTTTGCAAAGCTTTCCATTCAAGGTCAACAAGATAAGCCCCCATCTCAAGACAATGCTTAAGGATTCTTAGCCTTTCTTCCTCAGGAACAGGCCTTTTTCCTCCCTCCTCAGGGAGCCTACAGGTAAAGATAAACTTAAGAGGAGGGGCGCCGTCCCGAACGAAGTGAGGGAAGCCTCGCTCCGCTCGGCATGACAGATCTGGGGTAAGGCATGACAAAATGAAGGAAGAAATACTCTCAGGCGAGAGATCATCCTCTAAGTAATCAAGCCTAATTTCAAAAAGATGGGTAAGACGCTGTCCCGAACGGAGTGAGGGATGGGCGTTTTTTTGAATTACCTCTAAAGTATTACTCCAGGTCTTTTCACCGACAGAAAGGCAAAACATCATACATGGCTTCTTTAAAGTTCAAAGGTTGAAAAGTACTCAAAGATCATCCTATCGTATTCGCTGGTAAGCTTAAAAACCTTTTTGGCAAGGTAAAACCTCGTCTTAAGCGTTGTGTTTCCTTGAGATTTAATCTCAGAGAGCACTAAAGGATAATCGGCAGGGTCAACGACAACCGTCACATGCTTGAAGTTCTTTGCGCTTGCCCGAAGAAGGGTTGGACCACCTATGTCAATGTTTTCAATGGCGGCCTCCAGGTCGCCCTTTTCTTTTACTACCTTGTCAAAGGCATAAAGGTTCACCACCACAAGGTCAATGGGCTTTATTCCCTGTTCCTTGATTGTCTTAACATGCTCCTCATCATCCCTTTTAAAAAGGATGCCCCCATGAACCTTAGGGTGAAGGGTCTTAACCCTCCCGCCAAGGATCTCAGGAAAGCCCGTAAGCTCTGACACATCAACAACCTTTACTCCACCTTCTCTTAAGGTGCGAGCAGTCCCACCGGTTGAGACGATTTCGATGCCCAGTGCTTGAAGCTCCTTAGCAAAATGGACAATGCCAGATTTGTCCGTAACGCTGATCAAAGCCCGCTCAATCCTTCCCACAGACAACCTCCACAGCTAATATTTTATAAAAGTTTCAAATGTTTTAAAATTTCTGCTAACCTTTCATCAAACTTAGAATATTCCCTCAAAGCGTTTATCCAATCAGATATTCTATACTTGTCCTCAAGCTCTTTTAAAGCTTCTTCCTTTGCTCTATCCTTAAAGGTCTTTCTATCCCAAAGTAAAAGCCCTACGAACACTCCGCACAGTCCCCCAAACACAGCAAGCATACCTATAAGTAAATTTTGAATAAACTCAAGCCTTCTGTTTAATTCTTCAAATCGTTTATCTATATCTTCTACATTTGCTTCAAGCCTTGTCAATCTCATTTCGATGTTACTCAATCTCTGGTCTAATCTTTCTATCTTCTGTTCTATTCTTAATAATCTGTCTTCTTTTCCAAAGCCTTTGAATGGAAACAAGAAAAGGGTTATCAAAATTAAACAAATTAAAATAAAATCTTTTTTCATCACGCACCCCTTTAGCCTAGGGTCACTTGTTCCACCCAAAGTAAACGCTGAGCTAAGCAATTCCAATTTCTTCGTCGGTTAAATAACAAGCTGGGTCAGGGGCCCAGGTATCGCCCGTTACCGCCTCAGCCCTAACCCTAAAGTTTCCACCGCAAACTTCAAGAAAGCGGCATTTCGCACATCTTCCTTTGACATGCTTTTTCTTTTCTTTAAGCTTAGCCATCAGTGGGTCAGAGGTATCCATCCAGATTTCGCTAAATGGTCTTTTCCGGACATTGCCAAAGGAGTAGTGTCTCCAGAATTGGTCGGCATGAACCTCCCCATCCCAGGAGACGCATCCAATCCCTACTCCGCTGTTATTCCCTCCGTTCATAAGAAGGAGCTGATAGACCTCCTCTGCCCTTGGATTGCACTCCCTCTTCATCCGAAGGTAGAGATAAGGTCCGTCGGCATGGTTGTCAACCGTCAAAACTTCAACCTTGTGCCCCTTATCATGAAGCTCCTTTGTGCGGTCGATGATGTAGTCTACCCATTTCCTTGTCTCTTCGTGGGAAAGGTCATATTCCATTAATTTTGTTCCCCGGCCAGCATATACTAAATGATAAAAACAGATACGAGGGATCTTCATCTCTTCCACAAAGTCAAAGACCTTGGGGATCTCTTCGGCGTTAAACTTGTTTATAGTAAACCTAAGTCCTACCTTTAAGCCCTCTCTCTTGCAGTTTTCAATGGCTTGGATTACCTTTTCAAAACAACCTTTAGACCCACGAAACCTATCGTGCACCTCCCCTATTCCATCAAGGCTTATACCAACATAGGACAGACCAAACTTTTTAAGCTCTTTGGCCAGGGCATGGTCGATCAAGGTCCCGTTTGTGGAAAGAACAGCCCTGAGACCAAGCCTAACAGCATAAGCAATGAGGTCAAAGATATCCGGTCTCACTAAAGGCTCCCCCCCTGAAAAAAGCACAACCGGGCAGCCAAACTGGGCTAAATCTTCAAGGAGCCTAAAGCCTTCTTCGGTTGTCAGCTCATTTTCGGCAGGTTTGTTGTCTGCGGTGGCATAGCAATGGATACACCTAAGATTGCATGCCTTGGTCACATTCCAGACAACAACGGGTTTTTTGTCTGCGGAAAACTGGAGAAGATGAGAGGGAAGGTCTTTAGCCCTCCTTCCATACCTCAAAGGGTCCGAAGCCTCTACAGTTCCGCAGTAAAGCTTTGAAATTCCGATCATTTAAATTACACCCCCTTAGTCTTTTGGCTTCAAATCTTTCTTTAAAAGCTTGCTTAAAACTTGGACAAATTCTTCTTCTTTAAAGGGATAATGCAAGAGGTAATCTGCTCCGCAGTCTCGAGCCTTTATCTCCTCCTCTTGGAAATCACACTTGCATACAATGATAACAGGTATGGGCTTTGTTTTTTCGTTTGCCTTAAGAAGTAAGGTCGCAGAAAAACCATCAAGTAAAGGCAAGTCCTTCTCTAAGATGATAAGCTGGGGCTTTTGCTTTTTAGCCTTTTCAAGGAGGTCTTCTCCCGTTTCAACTACCTGGTATTTTAGCTTAAACTTTTCTAAAAGGGCTGAAACCTTTTCCAGAATGGCTGAAGATAGGGCAAGAAAAATCATACTCTAAAGCCGAGCAAATCCTCAATGTACTTTTCAGGGTTTGTAAAGGCTAAAGGGGTAAGGTAAAACTTCTTTCTTCCCTGGATGTCCCTTATGTTTAGTAAGGCATACTCTATGCGAGACAAAGCCTTCTCGCAGAAAGAAAAAACTCCTCGGTCGTTGCGAAGGACTTCGTTTATGATGTAGTCGATAGCCTCATCGGTAAACACCGCTTGTATCTGGTTCCTCCTTGAGAAGGTGGCTTCATATCCTTTGATCTGTCGATAAAGGTTTAGCATTTCATCTAAAACTACGCTTAGCTCTACATCCTCAAACTTGTAAAGCTCAAAAAGAAGATTGAGCCTCTGAGGGGTAAGCTCCATCACATCCGTTCTCAGATACCTATGCTTCCTAAGCTCCAAATACTTAAGAAACCTTTCTTTCTCTTCCTTTAAAGCCTGAAGATACATTTCCTCCCATTTGCTGTCCCTTGGATTGTTAAGGAAGGTTGCTAAATAACCCTGCGGGTCGCAAATCAGCTCCTCTGTAACCCCAAGATGTTCAACATTTAAGGAGGGCAAAGTCTTTTCAAAGGGGATCAAAGCCTTCTCCAAAACGCGAAGAAGAGCCCTAGCTCCGGTTCCTTCCTTGTAGGCAAGCTTTGCACAAAGCCTTAAAGCAGGATCGGTAAAAGCTAAATCTATGCCGTAAACCTTAAAATCCCTCTTCTTGTTTAGAACGACCGCACTGTTTGGATTGGCAAGGATCTCAAAGAGGTCTTCTTCGGTAAGCGGATCGCAGACAGCAATAACCGGAAGCCTCCCTACAAACTCCCTCTCAAACCCATAAGCTACTAAATCTTCAGGAGTGGTAAACTTTAAGTAGTTGACCTTAACATCGGAGCGCCCCTCAACCTCCGAAAGAAAACCAAGGCTTGATTTTTTAAGCCTTTTTTTGATTATCTCCTCAAGACCATGAAAGGCTCCGCTTACCACGAAAAGAACATACTTTGTGTTGATGGTTATCTTCCTTTTCTTCTTCTTTTCTTCAGAATCAAAGGGGAAAACATTTTCTGGCTGAACCTTAATCTCAACCTCCGTTTCCTCAAGGGGCTTAAGCAAAGCCCTTTGCACGCCTGTTCTTGAAACATCAGGACCAATGATATCTCCGCTTGAGGCTATCTTATCTATCTCATCAAGGTAGATGATACCAAAACGAGCCTTTTCTAAATCTCCATCTGCTTCCCAGTATAGATCTCTTACTAAGTCCTCAACATCTCCCCCGACATAGCCTGTCTCGCTAAACTTGGTGGCATCGCCCTTGACAAAGGGGACCCCAAGCTTTTTAGCAATTAGCTTTATCATGTAAGTTTTACCAACACCCGTTGGACCAATGAGGATGATGTTGTTCTTGATAAAACCGACATTATCTCCCCGCCCCTCTCTCAAGAGCAAGGCCTTAGCCTTGTGGAAATGGGTGCAGACCTTAGTTGCGATTATCCCTTTAGCCTCAGCCTGCCCGACTACATACTCATCAAGATAGGCTTCAAGGTCTGCTGGCTTTAAATCAAAATCATAAAGAAAGTTTGTCCCTTGAGTTAGAGTTACCTTTTGAATTCGGTAGCGGTTTGGGGCTGGCATAGGTCTTCTAATAGTTTAATTTTTTTTAAAATAAACATTACTACATAAGGTCTTCAGGGTCAAGGTCAAGTTCAACTTTTATCCCATAATTTTTAACAAGGAGACCCCTCGCTGACGCTCGGGGGGACAAATCGGAAGAACCGGAGGAAGCTCGGGGGGACAAAAAAACTCCAAAGGATAAGAGTTCTCTCAAATACTCATGCCTTGAACTTTTTATGAGAATGTGCCATCTATAAAGACCGCGAAGCTTCCTTAGAGGAGCTGGAGCTGGTGGATAAACCAGACAGTTTAAGCCCCTTTCTTTTCTCACCTTTTCAAGCTCCTTCCAAAGAGCCTCCCCGACCTCTACCACCTTTTCTTCTTTCACCCCAGAAAGTTTTAGCACTGCAAGCCTCACAAAGGGAGGATAAACAAAGTCCTTTCTCCTTCTTATCTCCTCTTCAAAAAATCCCTTATAATCCTGAGCCAAGGCATACCTTATCACATAGTGAGAGGCAAAAGCGGTCTGCAAAAGGACCATGCCTCTCTCATCCTTTCTTCCAGCTCTACCGAGGGCTTGCATGATGAGCTGAAAAGCCCTCTCTGCGGATTTGTAGGTAGGAATTAAAAGACCCTCCTCAGCTCTTAAAACCACAACCAAAGACACCCGAGGAAAGTTATGCCCGTGAACCCCCATCTGGGTTGATACTATAATCTTGGGATGAGGACTGTATAGCCTTTCAAGAAGCTCGTTTAGCCTCTTTTCGCTTCCTGCAGTGTCCCTATCAAACCGAACAATGTCAAAAGAGGGAAAAAGTCTTTTTAGCTCCTCCTCAACCCGCTCTGTGCCTGCCCGAAGATACTTGACATAACCTGAACCACAGTTAGGGCAAAGTATTCCTGAGCTTATCTCAAAAAAACAGTGATGACATTTCAAAGCCTTATCATCAAGATGGTAGGTAAGAGGAAGCTCGCAGTTTGGGCAGGTGAAAACTGAGTTGCAATCTTCGCATCTCACCAAAGGGGCATATCCCCTGCGGTTTAGAAAAACAAACACCGATTTTTCAGCTTTAAGCGCCTTTTCTATCTCGGCAAGCGCTTCTTTCGTAAAAAGAGAGAAGCTTCTATTTTCGACAAGCTTGACCTCAGGGGGTAAGGTCTTCGGTCTTTCTAAAAGCTCAAAGTAATGGTATTTGCCTTTTTTAGCAAAGTAAAAAGACTTAACGCTTGGTGTGCCAGAGCCAAGAAGAACGGGTATACCATACAAAGACCCTCTCATTAAAGCTACATCCCTTGCTTGGTATCTTGGGGCAAAGTTTTCCTCTTTGTAAGAAGGGTCATGCTCTTCGTCAACGATGATAAGCCCGAGGTTTTCCACGGGAGCAAAAACAGCTGACCTTGTGCCAAGGACAACTCTGGCTTCCCCTCGGAGGATCCTCATCCACTCTGCAAGCCTTTGAGAAGGGGAGAGGGCACTGTGAAGCACAGCAACCTCACCCTCAAACCTCCGCAAAATCTGCCTTTCCATGTAGGAAGTAAGGACTATCTCCGGAAGAAGGACAAGGACATTCTTACCCTCTGCTAAAACCCTCTTAATTAGCTCAAGATAGACCAAGGTCTTCCCTGACCCGGTTACGCCGTAAAGAAGAATAGGCTGAAAAGTGAAGCTTTGGACCTTCTCCCAGATACCTTCTACTACCCTCTCCTGAAGAGGCGTTAGGGAGACCCCTCGCTTGTGCTCGGGGTGACAAAAAGGCTGCTCGGGGTGACAATCGGCCATCAAGTTTATCTTTCTAAGCTTTGGTATCTCATAGACCTCTAAATAGCCTTGTTTAATTAAGCCTTTAAGCTTTCTTGAGGTTAGCTTTTTAACTAAAAGGCTATAGGGGAGCTCCTCTGTTTCTTCAAAAAGCTCTTTTAGCTCGGGCGGAAGCCCCTCCCTTTTTCGAACCCTCACAATCCTTTCTTTGCTAAACCTTGAAGCAGGAAGTTCAGTCTTGATGTTTAAGATGCCTTGAGCCTCAAGCTTTTTTATCTTATTCCTTGAGAGGCTTGTTCTTTTTAAGAATTCTCTAAGGCTTAGCTCTTTATCTAAAAGGACCCTTAAGCTTGCAAGGTCCTCCCTTTGAAGGACAAGGCTTCTGCCGTAGGGAGTGAGACTCAACCTTTTTGTTGGAACCTTAAAAAGACCTGAAGGAAGGGCTGCTTTTAACACCAAAGAAAGGGGCGTTAAATAGTAGTTTGCTACGCTTTGAAGGAAAGGGAAAAGACTTTCTGGATATATGGGATAGTCCTCAAGGACCTCCTCTATCTCCTTGTATTTGATGTTTGGAGCGAGCTTTTCGAAGACCCCTCGCTGACGCTCGGGGTGACAAGATGGAGTGGGCTTGATGTTTGGGGCAAGCTTTTCGGGAGTGAGGACTTCGCACCTATAGACAAGCCCAACGGTAAGAGAGCCTCGAATCCTAACAAGGACCCTTTGCCCTGGCTGTAAAGGGCTTTTGCTTAAATAGTGGTAGGCTTTGGCAACTGGCTGAGGATAGATTACCTCAACAAGATATTCAAAAGAGCTCATTTAGAAATCATTTCAAAAACTACTTCCCTAAGCTCCGGGTCCTGAAGAGCGTAATAAAGTATAGCCTTGAGATATCCCTTCAAGTTCCCGGTATCAAGGCGCATACCCTGGAAGAAAAAGCCAAACACTGGATAGCCATCGTCGATCAAACCTTGAATGGCATCGGTAAGCTGATATTCCCCTCCCCTTTTCGGTATCTTCTTTAAGTGCTCAAAAATCTTTGGAGTAAAGATGTAGCGACCGATGATGGCATAATTTGTCGGCGCATCCTCAAGGGGTGGCTTTTCAATAACCCTTCGCATCTTGATTATACTTTCTGAAACCCTATCCCCATCAACGATGCCATACTTAGACACATCCTCCCTTGGAACTTCCTCTAAGGCTATGAGGGAAATGTCCTCATACTTTGCGGAAAGCTCAATATAAGCGGATAGCATCTGTTTAAGGCAAGGCACATCGCTTGCTACAAGGTCATCCCCAAGGATTACAGCAAAGGGCTCGTTTCCGATGATCCTTTCCCCCATCAAGACCGCATGACCAAGCCCCTCTGGGCTCTTTTGCCGAACGGTAACAAGATTTTCCACCTGGCTTTCAACCCTTTCTACAAGCCGAAGGAGCTCAACCTTGTTTCTCTCTTCAAGAAACTTCCTAAGACCAAGGTTGATGTCAAAATAATCAACGATACCCTCTTTTCCGGAAGAGATTACAAAAATAATCGTGTCTAATCCTGATTGGATTATCTCCTGGACGATGTATTCAATGGCTGGACGATTAAGGATGGGGAGTAGCTCCTTGGGGACGACCTTGGTTATGGGAAGCATCCTTGTGCCAAGACCAGCAACCGGCAAAAGGGCTTTGCGGATCATCTCAGCTCCTCCACAAAATTTCTCATAGCCCTAAAATAGGGCTCGTAAAGCTCGTAAAAATACTGCTTTGCCCGTTCCAGGTGAAAAGGAAGGTCTTTAAGGTCATCGATGCTCAGAAGAAGGTTTACCGAATGCAGAAAGGTTTGCCAAGCGTCAAAGGTCTTAGCAGAGGGCAAAACAAGGAGCACAAAAATTTCCCTCCTCTGATTAAGCGGAACCTTCTGCAAGACGGGAAACCACTCCTTCTTAAAATCTTCAGAGCTTTGCGCTCCTATGACTAAGTTTAAAATCTTATGCCTATACAAAAGGGGGATGACCTCGTTCGGGTCTTCAATAGGTCTTATCTCTGTCTCTTGAGAAAAGAGATCCTCGATTAAGCCCGTAGGCTCCTCTACCTTCCAGTGCACCACAGTTAAAGGTTTGACTATAGTTGCTTCAGCTTGCTTCATTTCACGCCTTTCCCTTCTATTTCAAGCGTTAGCGGTTCTTCCTTAAAGCCTTTTTTCTTTTTGATTATTTCTATCTGTCTGCCAACAATATCCTTTCTTATGGCATGATAATAGGCTGTCTCCTCATCGATGAGCCCTTTTTCAAAAAGCTCGATGATATGCTGGTCAAAGGTCTGCATACCGTAAGGTCCGCCCTGGCTCATGACATCGTAAAAGGTCTTCCCTTCAGACTCGCCCTGAAGGATTATCTCCCTTGCTCGGATGTTGTTGTAAAGTATATCAAGGATGGCAACCCTTCCTCCACCAACCTTAGGGAGAAGCTTTTGCCCGATTACCCATTTAAGCGAGCTTGCAAGCCTCTGCCTTATCTGTTGCTCCTCCTCACTTCGGTAAAAACCGATGATCCTGTTTATGGTTTGCCCAGCTGTTGTAGTGTGTAAGGTAGAGAACACAAGATGCCCAGTCTCAGCGGCGCTTATGGCTATGTCCATCGTCTCCCTATCGCGTATCTCACCAACCAGAATGACCTGAGGCGCCTCTCTTAAGGCGGCCTTTAAACCCTCGGCAAAGCTTGAAAAATCAGTCCCAAGCTCTCTCTGGTTAATGGTTGCTTTGACGGGCGTATGAAGGTATTCGATAGGGTCTTCAAGGGTAAGAATATGCACGGCTTCGGACTTGTTGATTTCGTGAAGGATGGCGGCAAGGGTTGTAGTCTTCCCCTGCCCCGTGGCACCGGTTACAAAGACTAACCCAAACTTTTCCTTAGCTACTTGATAAAGGGCTGGTTTTAAGTTCAACTCTTCGATGGTTTTGATCTTATTTTCAAGCTTTCTCATGATGATGTTGTAAGTCCTTTGCCTGGAGAAAACATTCACCCTAAACCTTGTCCCATCCTCAAGGGCATAAGAAAAGTCCGCATATCCATCCTTTATAAGCTTTGGGTAGAGATAGGGATGCTCCCTTAGAAGATAGAAGGCAATCTGCTCAGATTGAAAGGGAGTAAGCTTCTCCACAGGAAATTCTTCTAAGTAGACGCTTTTTACCCTTCCGTAAACCATGACCTGAAAGGGATAACCAGAGAGGATGAAAATATCTGATATGCCGTTTTCAAGTTTTGCCAATCTTTGAATAAGATGCTGGATTTCTATGGCTGTAAGCATAACTCCTTAGCCTGGAACCTCGGTAAAATCGATAAGTTCTGTGTTCTTAACAAAGGGCAAAAACCTTGATTTATCTACTGCTTTTATGAAGGCTTCTTCAGGGCTGATCCAGCCTTTCTTCAAATAATCCATGATCACATCATCAAGGCTCATCATCCCGTATTTTTTACCCGTCTGGATCATCGAGGGAATTTGCTGGATCTTGTTTTCCCGGATGAGGTTTCTTATGGCCGGGGTGGCAATGAGAATTTCTGTGGCCACAACCCTTCCCGGTCTATCTATCCTCTTAAACATCGTCTGAGAGATCACCGCTCTCAAAGCCTCAGAAAGGGTGGTTCGAATTTGGTCCTGCTCATCGGCTGGAAAGACATCAATTATCCTGCTAATCGTTTGGGCAGCTGAGATGGTATGAAGAGTGGACATGACTAAATGACCAGTCAGGGTGGCCTCTATGGCAAGGGCAATAGTCTCCCGGTCCCTCATTTCACCAACGAGAATTATGTCCGGGTCCTCTCTTAGAGCGGCCCGAAGAGCATTGGCAAAGCTCTTCGTGTGGGTGCCGAGCTCCCTCTGATGGACTAAACAGCTCTTGGATTCGTGGACAAACTCAATAGGGTCTTCAACGGTAATGATATGGTCGTAGCGGTTTCTGTTAGCATAATCAATCATGGCAGCAAGGGTGGTAGACTTACCCGAGCCCGTTGGACCGGTAACAAGGATCAAACCTTTTGGCAAAAGGGCAAGCTTGTTTAAAATAGGAGGAAGCCCAAGCTCTTCAACGGTCATTATTCGCGAGGAAATAACCCTGAAGGCAGCAGCAACGCCCTTCCTTTCCCGATAAACATTAGCCCTAAACCTTGCTAAATCAGGGATTTCAAGACCAAAGTCAACCTCGCCTTCCTCTTCAAACTTCTTGATAATCTCTTCAGGCATTACTTCATAGAGCATGGCCCTAAGCTCTTCATCCTCTAAAGGCTTATACTTTACTCTTTGAAGCTCACCGTGGATCCTAAGGACAGGGGGATTGCCAACGCTAAGATGAAGGTCTGAAGCCTTGGTCTCAACAACAAGTTTAAAAAAAGGGTCAAGACGAGCCATAACTATTTTTATATTTTAAACCAACTTGCCATCCGATGCAACTCATCGGCAATCTTTATAAAATCACTTGCCGCTTGGTTTATCTCCTCGATGGACTTCCTCAAATCTTTGGTTACTTGTGAGATTTTATCAACAGTTTTAGAAATTTCATCAGCGGCAATGGATTGCTCCTTCAAAGCAACCGCAACGCCTTGAACCATCTCTGCAACCTCTTCTACATAGCCAACAATCTCATCCATAAGACTAACCGTCGTATTAATTTCCTCGATCACCTTCTCAATGGACGACCTAAGACCTACCATAGACTCTACTGACCTTGAAATCTCGTTCTGTATAGTATTTATGGTAGAAGAGATTTCGTTTGTTGCAGAAACCGTCCTTGAAGAAAGCTCTTTTATATTATCTGCAACTACCGCAAAGCCCTTCCCGTATGCACCAGCCCGTGCAGCCTCTATTCCCGCATTAAGGGCTAAAAGCTTAGTCTGCTCAGCAATCTTCATGATCAACGCTATTATGTTGTTTATTTCTTCCGACTTTTGGCTCAAACTTTCTACACTTTCCGCCGAATCCTTAACCGTCTCTATAAAATTCTTTAGCCTCTCCATTGATGTCCACATAGCTTCTTTACCCCTCATAGCCTTTTCCTTCATCTTACTTGCGGCATCTGCCGCCTTAGCCATATTATTCGAGATATCTTGAATGGTATGACTCATCTCTGTAACAGCGGCTGCTGCCTGATCTATTTCCATCTCCTGCTCAGTTGAGGCTATTTCAATTAATGTTGCGGTAGCAGAGAGATTTTCTGAATGTTCAGTAACCCTCTTTGTTGTTGCTTGAAGCTTTCCAACGACTTCGCTTATGTTTTCTACCATTTTACACATTGCCTTTCTCACCGCCCCTATTTCATCTCGACTAAACTTTGTGCTCACACAGGTCAAATTTCCTTGCGCAATTTCGGTCATCTCCTCAACAAACTTTCTTAAAGGCTTTGAGATGGAACGATAGACCCAAAAACCAAACAAAACCCCAACGAAGACCCCAACAGATGACACGCCTACGATAAACATCCTGCTATCCCGAGCTACCTTGTTTACCTCAGAAATAGCCTTCTCCTGCTCCCCTTGAGCTGAGGTAACAACCTCTTTACTCTTTTCAACCTGCTTAACTATTGCCTCGCGTAACCTCTCTGAGATCTGGTTCGATTTTTCTCTCATGGTAAGCTTTAAATAAACCTTACCATAAACCCCTCCTTCTCCAAGCAATGAGCCCTTCACACCGTTTAAAGAACTTAAAGCTGATTGTAAAACTTTAATTTCCTCCTTAGCGTTAACCTTTGAAAGCATCTTTTCCAAATTCTTCGATACTTTATCTATGCTTTCAAACACCCTTCTAACCTCATTAGCAATAGCCTCTACTTCCTTTGTAGAGGTAGCGGCAAAAAATCTATTAGCGAGCGCTTCAAAAGATAAACCTAAAGACATAAGTTCAGAATTAGAAAGCAGGATGTTTGAGGCGATGTTAGCTTGAGTAAAAACCTCATCTTGCCGTGCCGTTTCAACTTTATGCTTCTCCGAAAGGGATACTATATCTGCCTCGATGATTAAAAGCAAAGATGAAAGCCTCTCGGTAGCTTCTTTTTTGACCTTTTCTAATTCTTTAGCCTCCCCGTTTGACTGTTTCTCTAAGAGAGCCATCTTATGCTTCATCAAACCCTCTATGCCTTCTTGCAGGGCTCTGAGGTTAGAAGAAAGCGTTTTACTCTCTTTGACCAAGGGATTTTGCAGAGCCTTTTGGAATAGTGAATTTGCTTTAGACCTTAGAATCAACGCCTCTCTCTTATTCGTAGTCCTATCTACATCGACAAGGAGAATTTGCAAGTCCTTCAGAAGAACCTTTAAGCCCTCAAGGTTTCTTAGCTTTGCCGAAATGCTAGTTGAAGACTCAAGGGTTGAAGCAAAAAGGGCTTGTCTATTCAGTTGAAAAGATTTGATCTTTGCGTCAAGATCTTTAAGCTTCTTTGTAGCTTCTTTAAGCCTCGTTTCAATACCCCTCTGAACTTCTAAAGCTGATACTTCAGCTTTGATCCTTTGTTCAACCACAGAAAAGAGCTCGTCAGCGATCTTCTTAAGCTCCTCATACCCCTTTAAGGCTTCACCCCCCATCAATCGAGAAAGCTCCTCTTCTTGCTTCCTAACCTCTTCCAGGGATTTCTCCGCTAAGCTTCTTGAAGATTTATACTCTTCTTCTGTGCTTGCGCTTGCTACTCTAATAAGGTCAGAAGCCAAGGCATGAATAGCCCTCTGATAGGACATGGTCTTAATCTGAAAGGGTGTGCTTTTTTCAGTCAAATTGAAAAGCTTCTCTTTTACAAAATCAAGGGAAAGATAGCTCACCCCGCCAACAGCACCGATTATTAGGAATAGAATAATAAGGTTCAAGATGAGTTTCAAACGAATACTCATATAGCTCTACCCCTCTTTATACCTTTTAGAGAATTGCACTTTCGCTTTCACCCAACTACTTCTATTCAGCGCAGTCGCTAATCCCCCTCACTCTCTCCCCGAGAGTAAAGCAGGGTCTCCCTGTGAGACGCCGTCCCGAACTAAGTGAGGGAGACCTCGCTTTGCTCGGAGGCACAAAGTAGGGGGTTTCGGTCCGTCCTTCCTTCAGGAGGGCGTCTATTCAGTAGGATAGCCTCTCTTTTTCCAGTCAGGTAAGCCTTCCCTATACCAATATACTTTAAACCCGAGGGAATGAAGCAAAAGGGCAGCTGCCGGCGAACGCCAACACTTGACCCCGTTACAATACACAACATACTCCTTGTTCTTGTCCAAACTTTCAGCCATTTACGGTCCCTTCGCGATCAAATCATCAGTGAAAAACCAAACTGCACCTGGGATCCTTTCCGTATCATACTGGCTTTTCACTCGGTTATCCAAGAAAATAGCCTTCTTTGCCTTCCAAAGTTGATAAGCCTTATCTCCTGAAATCACTGGGACACCATCTAAAGAGGTAGGCATCTCTTTCCCCTGCTTAGCAAGCTCATGCAGTTCATCACACCTTTTCAGCAGATCTTCCTTCCAGGCTTCCGCAAAACAAACCCCTAAGTTAAATAAAAATAACGCTATAACTAAGAGTAAGACTTTCACTCCCATCATAGTGCACCTCCTTTACTTTTTGATGTATTTTTGTCCTTCCCCTTTGATAAAATCTATAAGCTTTTGCACCTTCGCTGAGGGTTTACCCTTGGTTACTAAAGTAATTGGACGAGAAATGTCAGGAATCTTTGGAGCTTTAACTGAACCATCTACTACCGCTAAGGGTCCAATTCCTATAGCCTCAGGCGTTATAGCTACAATATTCTTTATCTCAGCAGCCGTAGTCGTCTCCAAAACTTCTTTTAGAACAGGCTCTCCATCAAGAATTTTTTCAACAAAAAGCTTGTTTGTCCCGGGGATCAGTTTTCCCCAAACCACTATTATGGGCATGTCCTTCCCGCCAACCTCCTTCCAATTAGTTATTTTCCCAGTAAAAATTCCCTTAAGCTGGTCTTTACTCAGCTCATTAACTGGATTATCTTTATGAATTAAAACAACTATCCTATCTTTCCCTATCTCAACGAAGTTGAGGCTTGCTGGGTCTCTAACTGGAACGCCTTCTTTTTTCATCAAATCCAACCAATCCTCAAAGGACAATCCGGCGGTAGCTCCATCTATAACACCTTTTTCAAGCTCAAGCATAGCCTGCTTTGGTCCATAGTCTAAAATCTGAAGCTTAATACCGGTAGCTTTTTCAAAATAAGGCTTAATAGGCTTGAGAATGTTTTCCGTCGGAGCAGCTCCTGCCCCTATTTTAAGCTCCTCTTGGGAAAAAACCTTATTCGTTAAAACCAAAAAAATAAGGAAAATTAAAAACAATGTTTTTTTAATCATATACACCTCCCAACTTTTTTATTTTCTATTTAATAACATATTAAAAAAAGTCAAGAAGATTTTTTGAGGCTGTTTTAAAAATTTGGGCAAGCCCTCCTGCTATCCCCCGAGCCCTTTTTTTTGTCGCCCCGAGGCGCAAGCCGAGGGGTCTCCCTTGAGACGCCGTCCCGAACGAAGTGTCTTATGGGACGCCGTCCCGAACGAAGTGAGGGATGCCTCGCTATCGCTCGGCATGACA
>Ga0272449_1002272_pt1 | contig 18100 bp, 17 predicted proteins | sample YNPCB0241_FD_198679 | JGI IMG/M metagenome (GOLD analysis project Ga0272449, IMG submission 198679) | Hot spring sediment microbial communities from Yellowstone National Park, WY, United States - YNP-CB-024-1 | ecosystem: Environmental > Aquatic > Thermal springs > Hot (42-90C) > Sediment... | reverse complement strand
ATAGGGCGGTGACCTCCACGCCCACAGCCTGGCCCAATTTCCGTGCTTCGTCGAAGTGAACGCGCGCGCTGTTATATGTCCACCGCCAGAGGGCATAGAACCGAGTGGGGGCATCGACGCTCCCCAGAGGAGTCCGCTTCAGGATCCGCTCCAGCGCGAACTGGCTCACGACCTGACGCACATATTCCAGCAGCTCTTCCACCGTCACTGGCTCGCCGGAGAGCTTCTCCACGCGGGCGTACTTGCCGAACGCTTCCACCGCCGGACCGATGGCGCTCATGAAGAAGTCCGCCCCGCGAATGCCCTCTGCCCAGAACTGGGTGAGCTTCTGGCGCACGCGCGCCTCGATCTCCTTGCGCACGGTGGGATACTCGCCCACTTCGCTTGTGGTGCGCTTGCGGCAGACCATATAGATGGAGGACGCCAGCGAAGCGGTCTCCTGAGCGTTCAGCCGCGCCTGCATTTCGGTGTGGATGGGCCAGGAAGCGGTCATGTAGAGACCAGCCTCCAGCAAGGCGTTGATGACCGTTTCCCAGGCTTCGGTGGTCTTGTGGGCGAAGACGATGACGGCGATGCCATCGGGCTTGAGCACTCGGTGGATTTCGCGAAACGCCTGGGTGAGCCGTTGTTCAAAGAACGCACGTGCTGCCTCTCGCCCGCCTTGACGGTTGGGGTCCTGAACAATCTCCTCGGACTTCGGCGTGAGCGGCGTAGCAAAGAGCTCCGGATACAGGTCGCCAACCGTGCGCTTGAGCCAGACGTAGAAAAAGTCCGAAAGCGCCGAGTAGTTCACATTGTCGTAATACGGCGGGTCGGTCAGCACGGCGTCGAAGAAGTTCTCTGGCCAGGGGAGGGCGGTGGCGGTGCCGTGGGCGACGATACCCGCGACATTGTTAAGTGACAGGCTACGAAGTACCCCTGCCATTCGAGTAAGCATACTCTCCCAAGTGCCTGCTGCTCCCCTAATAATGTTATTCTCAGTGTAATCCCAAACCATTGCTAACGCTTGTCTAGTCAAGGCTTGCACAATGTCTTCCGCATCCGGTTTCCAGCGTGCAAGTGCAGCGGTGAAATCAGTAGTTCTTGATAAGCAAAGTGCCAGATACGTCGCCACCGCTTTGGCGAACTCCGGCTCGGCGCCTTGGGCGAGCATTTGGGCGTGCGCCTGGCGGACTTTCTCGGCGAAGGTGAGGAGCGCCAGCCTCTGCCGCGGGTTGAAGAGGTCGCCCCATGTCTGCATCCCATACATCGGAGGACGATCAACTTCGTGGCAGGGGGTAATGATCTTTTCATTCGGCACGGGTTCGATGCCCCATTCTTCGCGGAGCCTGGCGCGTTTCTCTTCCAGGGCAGCTTCGGCGGCGCGGTAGGCTTCGAGATCGCGCTCGGTGGGCAGGCGGTAGGTCTTGCCTGGGCGGTTTGGGTGGTGGAGCACGACCGCCATCAGGCGCTGCCCCGCTTTGCCCTCGCGAAAGAGGCGGCGGGTTGTCTCATCGTCTATTGTTCCGCCGCAGAGCGGACAGCGCACATGCGCGCGCGAGACGGTGCCCTCTTCGGGGTCAAAATCAATCGGACGGCCGTCCGCCCCGACGATTTCGACCTCCACGCGCCGCGCCTTATGGTCGGGGATGAGCTTGAGAGCGATCTTTCTCTTGTCCTTTTTGGCCAGCCAGGTCTGGCGCATGAGCGGGATTTCGGCGCCGCAGGCAGGGTTCTGGCAGGGCAGTGTCCGCGCCCAGATGTAGCCGACGGGGATGCTTCCGTCGGGGTCGGCGGGATAAAAGCAGTCCAGTTCCTGGCGGGCCTTCTCCATTACCCAAATTCCCCACGTTATCACCCCTTCCAGCAGCTTCTGCCCGTAACGCTGAGGGAATTCCAGCACGGCCTTCAGGATCAGCACAGCTACGGGATTGCAGTCCAGGGCATAGGTCTCACAGCCCAGGCGCAGCGCCTCCAGAGGGATTGATCCGCCGCCGGCGAAGGGGTCTAGCACTTTCGGAGCCCGACCGCTATAGGCCTGCCGGATCAGCTCGCGAGCCCTCCCCAACAGGTGTTGCCCCCCAGCATCGTTCCTTGAGACGACCTCCCAAGGGGCAAGCTGCGCGATCAGGCTGAGGAGCTGCTCTCGCTGGTCTGGGCTGTCCGGGATGAGGGCCGCCAGGGCAGTGGTGCGAGAAGCAGCCAGAGGCCGCCGGGCCCACCAGATGTGGAGCGTGGAGATGTGCCCGTGGCGGATGTTCTTCTCCCGCGCCGAATGCTCGGAGACCTCCCGCAAGGGGAAGTCGGCCTCGATCAACCGCTTGTTCTCATCAAGAGTCATCGCTCAAGCACCTCCATGAGCGCAGCGACCTTCTGCGGAAGGAATCCTTGGGACCCCGGCGCGAGATGCCAGATCTCGCCCTCTCGCACGAAGATCATGTGCAGCTCTAAGCGCTGCAAGGGCACTAAGATCTGACGCACGAGGTTCTGGTAACCGCGAGTAAATGGCAAGGCGATGGCGCAGACGGCCGAGCCGTCGTAAACTGACAAGATCTGCAACAATGCTTCTCCTAACGCCGCTCGCCGCTTCGCTGCCTCCTGTCCACCGGGTCGCTCGCCCTTCACCTCGATGTAAAGCCATCGCCGTGACCTAGGGAACTGGGCCTCGATGTCGATCCCGTGCTCCTGGCCATAACGCACATTCAGGTTCATGAACCCCTCCTTCCGGAGCTGCTCCGCCAGCCGCTGCTTCACTTCCCGCTCGCGCATAGTCTATCAGTCCGTGCGCTGGAACGCACCCCGCTGCTCCTCCCACGCGCGTTTGCACGAGCATCTATCACGATATAGGCTAGCGCGATAGCGGCTACAGGCGCTAGCTGCCAGCGTAGCTCAGGCGTCGTGGGAGACCGCCTCCTTCCAGTCCTTCACGATATACCGGACCGCCTCGTAGACCGTCTCCGGTTGGAGCTTGGACGCAGGATCTTGGATCGTATAGAGCTTGGGATCGGTGGCCGCCCGCTCTACGATATAGAGCCAGTATTCTCCCCTTAAGCGGTGGGCCATCAGCCATTCATTGGGGGTGAGGACGATCGCGCCGGTGCCCGCTCGAGCCTTGACCTCGATGTAGCGGACACTCCCATCGGGCGCCGTGGAGCGGATGTCGAAGCCCAGGTTCTCAGTGGAGACATCCTCGGGTTCGCGGCCCTGTTCCCGCTCATATCTCATAGCTACCTCCATCCCACGCGCTTCGATCTCTGCGCTGGGATGCCATTCAGCCTCTTCGGCAGGAGGCACAGAGGGGACCACGCGGGCGACCCCTAAAATCCGCGGGGTCGCTGGGAGCAAGCTGACCTCACGCTGGATGGTCTCCTCTAGCTCCCGTTTCCTTGCTTCCAGTTCCTGCTTGCGTCGCTCCTCCCGCTGGACCGTCGCCTCGGGGATGTTGGCCCCCTGGGACTTGCGCAGCTCGTAGTCGATCAGCTTCGCCTCCGCTTCCATGATCAGCTGCTCCAGCGAGCGGAGCCCGTATTTCCGCTTGATCTCGGCATCACGCCGCCGGCGCGCCTCCAGCTCCGCACGGTAGCCCTCCAAGGCATTCGTGATGACGAAGGCCGTCATGCCAGCCTCATCCAGCGTCAACGAAGATGGGTTCGACTGCACCTCCGAGGAACGCTCCGAGTTCAAGGGCTTAAGATCCCAGAGGATCGCGGGCTGGACCAGGCGCCACTGGCCTTCGCGCGGCTGGTAGACCGTGAATAAGCGCTTCCCCGCCACTTGATCCAGGCCATCGCGGATCTCAGCCTCCACAAACCACAGGAGACCATCCATCTTGCCATCAGGGTCGGTGAAGACCGCCCCGCGACTCATATCTGTGGCGCCCTCAGCGAAGACCCGCTCGATGAGGGCCTCCAGCAGGGGATGGCCCGGAGCGACGAACTCCGCCCCCGCCCGCTGCGCCTCCTCCTTGTAGAAGGAGATCTTGCTATAGCTGGGGAATACCTCACCATAGCGGTGCTTAAACTCCTGGGAGATACTCCGGACTTCGTAAGGGACCGCGGGCACTCGCCAGAGGCCGTCCTTGCGCCGCTCCAGGGGGACCTGCAGGAAGCGGCAGGCTCGCTCGAAGAACCGCTCGATGTACTCTGGGACCAGCCGGTTCTCCTTGGCCCGGCGGTCCTCCCCCAGGACCCGCTGGAGGTCAATATGCCTGGTCGCCAACCCTTCCAGGGCTGCCTCTTTTACCCTGCTCAGCGCCTGCTCGTCGGGGATGGCCTCGATCTCAGCCACGATCTCCTCCAGCGTCCGACGGCGAGCGATCGCCTCCACGATCAGCTCCTTGAGGCTCCTCCCGCTGAGAACCTCACCGATGACATCGAAGACCCGATCGCTCCCCAACGCCTCCTTGATTTGCTCCAGCTTGCGGAAGAGCGCCGCTAGTACTTTGCCCTCGCGGGTGTCCAACGCCACAAGGTTGTAGATGTGGACTTCTTTGGGCTGGCCATAGCGGTGGATCCGGCCCATCCGCTGCTCCAGCCGATTGGGGTTCCACGGGATATCGTAGTTGACCATCAGAGAGCAGAACTGCAGGTTGATCCCCTCCCCACCCGCCTCGGTCGAGACCATCACCTGGGCCCGCTCGCGAAACTCATGCTCCGCACGGATGCGCGCATCCAGGCTCATCCCACCGTGAAGGGTGACCAGGGAGTAGCCCCAACCCCGGAGCTTCTCCGCCAGATACTCTAATGTCTCCCGCGATTCCGTGAAGATCAAGAGCTTCTCCCCCGTCCGCTGCAGTTGCTCGTCCTCCATGACCCGCCGCAGCTCGGCCAGCTTGGTCTCGACCTCGCGCCGCTCAGCCTCTCTGGCCAGGGTGATCAACTCCCCAAGCTGGGCGAGCTCCGCCTGGAGCTCCTCGCGCGTCTCAGCCGCAGTCAGCCGCTCGACCAGCTCCTCCTCTTGCCGGAGACGCTCCCATTCTGGAGCATCTTCGAGAGCCTCCTCGTCCACCTCCCCGCGCTCCGCCAGCCACTGCCCCAGCTTCAGCAACTCCGCAAGCCTCTCCCGGCGGCGCTCTAAGGACCGGCGGACTGCCCTCAGGCTGGAGGCCAGCCGCCGCTGCAAGATGAGCAGAGCGAAGGCGACATTCCTCTTCTGCGCGGCTAGGGCCTTATTATAAGATCGCTCGACATAGCTAGTGACCGCATTGTAGAGCCGCTTCTCCTCATCGCTCAACTGATATTTGACGGTGATCACCCGCCGAGGGGGAAAGAGCGGCCTCCCCTCAAAATCCCGGAGATCCTCCTTCAGGCGACGGAGAAAGAGCGGGTTATCACGGCTGCGGACCGACTCGATGAGCAACTCCGTGGAGGCGAAGAAACCGGGCTCCAGAAGATCCAGAAAGAGCCGAAAATTCTCAGGATCCCCTCGGTGAGGGGTCGCCGTGAGGAAGAGCAAGAATTGGCTGGTCCGCGATAGGAGCTCCCCCAAGCGGTAGCGCTCCCGCTTCGTGATCTTCTCCCTATACCGGTAGGCCGCCATCTTGTGGGCCTCATCGACGATCACCAGGTCCCAGTCAGCCTCGGCCAGCGAGGCCAGCACATCATCCTGCTTAGCGAAGTCCATCGAAGTAATGACCTGCGGCTGCTCCCGCCAGATGTTGCGCCCCCAGCTGGCATCCATCACCCCACGGTCCACTACAATGAAGGTCTCCGCAAACCGCTCTTTCATCTCCCGCAGCCACTGGTCCTTCAAATGGCCAGGGACGACGATGAGTGTCCGTCGCACCAGCCCACGGTACTTGAGCTCCTTGAGCAGAAGGCCAGCCATGATCGTCTTCCCTGCCCCAGGATCATCGGCTAAGAGGAAGCGGATCCGTGGGTTCTGAAGGATGTAATGGTAAACAGCCTCGATCTGGTGCGGAAGAGGATCCACCTGGGAGACATTGACGGCAAAGAAGGGATCAAATTGCTGAGCGAACCGGATCCGCTGGCCCTCGATCCCCAAGAAGAAGGCCTCCCCACGCCCCTGGAAGTCCTGCTGGGCTGCGCTCACCCGTCGCACCTGGGCAAGATCGGCAGGTGTGAATACCAGAGAGTAGAACTGCTGGGTCCTCGTCCCTACAGCCTCCAGCCGGACAAGCTGACCGAGCGACTGGATGGTCAGTACCCGGACCGGCTCCTGCCAAAAAATCCCCTCAAGCACTTCATTGACCTTGGGCAGCTCCACGATAGTAACTCCCCTGTCCCTCTAAGCTCACAAACCACTCCTCAAGAGCACCCGCTGCACCAGCCACAGCGCCCTGCGCCTTCGCTTTTCTAGTTATACCACATTGCACCGGATAGAACAAAACCTCTCCCTCGATACCCCACGGGATCAACAGAGCTTCCCTCTCTCTCGTTTGCCAAGTTCAGGCCTCCCAGAGCATAGACGGTTCGTGTGTAGACATGGGGAAGTAGGTGAGTCCCACCTTCAAGGGTTGGGCGTCGCTCTTTTTGGGAAAGAGAACCCCCGCCTGGCGCTTTGCCCGGCTGCCAGACGGGGGCTGAGATTGCACATAACCCCACTAAGGATTATAGCCGCGAGCGTCGCGAGCTGTCAAGCGCGCGCGAGAGCGCCCATCCCGCGTCTTTTGAGACGCTTCCCCAAATATTTGGGGAAGCGTCCGGGTGCGATCCCCACGATCGTGGACACCCCTTTTGCAGGCTGCTGGGTAGCGATTTTGCGCTGAGCTGATGCGCAAAAACCCGCGGATTTACCTACGCAATAAGGGGTGTTTTAATCGCGATTTTGCGCATCAGAACTGAACATATGTGGTGGACACTGAGTGATAGGAGCTGCGCGCTATAAGTGTTTGTAGGTGCGACCGTCATAGCTGGGGGAGTAGTCAAGCCTTGCAAGCAAGGCCCCCTCACGCGCGCGGGCACCCAACGGAGGGGGCTCTGGCTTAAAATTTTTGGGGACAGGGGGGATCCGCTTGACCGCACGGGCGGTGTCCTGCTAGAATGCTGATGCCTCTCTGGGGCGCGACCTGCCTCCAGGTGTCCGCGCCTCTATCATGCCAAAAGCCCAGGCCCCCGTAACGGGGGCCTTCATTTGTCTGAAGCGCCTCATCACACCCTGACGCTTCCGGAAGTGTCAGGGATCCGCTTGACCGCCGCGCTGTTGGGGCGCGCCTGAGCGCTCCCCACCAGATACCGTTAACTCAAGTTAACGCTTTTTGGGGACAAGTGAGAGAGACAAGATCTCCGTCGCACGGTTGTTCAACTATTTGAACAAGCGTCTCACGGCAGCCCTGACGGTTCCGCAAAGAGTTGCGGAACCGTCTCGTGCCCCCCTGACGCTGGTGCAACTATTTGCACAAGCATCTGGCGACGGCATAATGAGACGCTTCGGCAAATAGTTGCCGAAGCGTCTTGCAGCAGCCCTGAGAAGCGGAAGTCCCGTTCACAATAGGCCCTCAAGTCCCTGCACTCTCCCCATTCCCTCAGATAGGGCGAGGGTGGGGCTGTCTTAGGTAACACAAGTCTTGCCACATGTTACCTAAGATGCTCACCAGCGGGCACCGGGTGTGTGCTCATGGCTGATAAGTATTTGTAAGCACAACCATGTGTCAGTTGCGACTGACAGTAGTCAAGAGCAGGAGTCTGGCCCCCTCGCGGGTGCGGGCTCCTAAGCGGATGGGGGGCTGTTTAAGATTTTTCCGATAGGGGGGCCCAGCAGTTCCAGCACAACCCCTCGACCTGACCCTCTCGCAGCGATCCCCCGCATTGCCGGCAGCATAGCTCCCGCCGTCGGCGCTCCGCGATCTTGAGAGCCTCGTGGAGCTCCTCTTGCTTGATCCGCGCCCAGCCAAAGCATGAGAGCGCCCCTGTGCCGTCAGCTCGATACCCAGATTCGTATTCGATCCGCGAATGCCGGTAGCCGCAGCGGCGACAGATCTGACCGGCTTGGTATTCCGCCTCGCGCTCAGCCGCGAAGCGTCTCAGCCCTGTGATCCGTCGCTCAATTAGCTCAAGGTCGAGTGACTCACGGATCAGCTCCGCGGTGCGCCGCAAGACCTCCCGACGGGAGCGATCAGGCTTGCCTGATAAGCGACCGGCCACGAAGGCGCACACCCGTCGCGGGGAAGCTCCCGACCGAGCCAGGGCCTCGATCTCAGCCCGCATGGCCCAAATCTTGGCCACCAGCCCACGAGCATCGGCCAGCGTCATCCCGTCGAAACGATTGCCGATCAGCCCTTCGAGGGCGTGGCGGATCGGCTCTGGCAGCTCCCAGCTCTCAAGCCCTAGCCGCGTCTGGCGCATGGCGTGGCGATAGAACCGAGCGCCCATGACCAAGACGACGCGGCCAGCCTCTGGCCCCTGGTAAGCCGTGGGCTCCTGCCTGGGGGTTGATCCCCCACCCAGACGGGCGGGAGCCGTCTTTAGAGTGTGTTGTATATTCTTTATATTCCTTATCCCAGTTTTTGCACACTTTTTCTTGACGATCTTTTCGTCAATCTCGTGAGCCTTGTTCTTTTGCTCGACTCTGAGCTGATAGACAGAATGCCTCCCGCGACCGGTGCGGAAGTGCACCCTGGCCACCAGGCCCTGACGCTCCAGGGCGGCGATAGCTAGATAGACGCTCCGGCGGGAGAGCCCAACCTGCTCAGCAAGGTGTGAAGCGTCCAGATCAAAAAAGCCGTGCTCGTTCGCGAGAGCGCAACAGCATAGCAAGACACGGCGGAAGCTGTCAGGCTGCCGGACAGCGAGCACCTGGGAAGGTCTGGAGGTTCTGAGGGGAGGGGACTTGACTTTTTGACAAAAATCCCCTATACTGGTTTTCGGCAAGGCGTTAAACCAGCAAACCAAGGCTCTGAGTGGCTGCTCAGAGTCTTAAATTTTTATAGGTTTCTACGCGCCGCTCTAACCTGTTCGCTGGTTGTCCATTCACCTCCTCTTGGGTGCCTTCGAGCGTTGTAGCATCTTGAGTGCTGCTCCTCTCATGTTCTCTTCCAGAGCCAGCGTCGGTTTGTATTAATTGAACCGAAGCTGACTACTTTGGCAGCCCCAACTCTGCAGGGTCAATCAGGTCATTCAGGTCGACCTGGAGCGCTCTTGCCAGCTTGAGAATGGTCTCCAGCCTCGGGATGGACTCCCCTGTCTCGATCTTAGAGATGCTCGAATAGTCCACTCCTGAAAGCCGCTCGAGCGCTCGCAGGCTGAGAGCCTTCTGCTGGCGAATAAGTCGCAGCTTCCTCATACCGCCTCCCGTTGAGATGGGTCAACTGTAATCTATACCACATTTGCCCCTAGAAAGTCAAGGACACGTGTCCGCGGACTTTTCGCTCCTGAATGATGGAATTCATGAATGAAGGAATTCCATCATTCCAGAATTCATGAATTCCTTTGTTCCATATTGACAGCATGCTGTCATTCAGGAATTACGGATTCAGCCCTTTTTGCCCCTTTGGAAGTGCTTCGCGATGCTTTCCGCTAATACTTGCTCGATGGCCGATTCCATGCCTGTCCGCCCGCGCTGCCGCAGCTTCTGTATCTGCTCTGACACCACCTTATCCACATCCAAGCCCATAAGTAGCTTGATAACCGCTCGGATGACCTCGGTACGGGCCAGAGCATAGCCGGTGCTCTGCCTGACCTTCAAGCAGAGCTCATCCAGGTACATTGACTGACTTGGCGTCAAGAGGAAGGTGACTTTCTCGGTAGCTTCTTCTGTCTCCGGGGGTGCCTGGGTATGGGAGGGGCGTATTGAGGCCTTGGCAGGTCGCCTTTTCCCTAGGTGGGTTGGCTCAGGCTCCGTCTTGCGGAACAGGCTGACCGCGCTCTGGCCTAACCTCTTCGGCATCGCTGCAGGACCTCCTCCGCCAATCGCCAGTAACATTCGGCGCCCACTGAACGCGGATCGTACTGAAAGATGGTCTTCCCGTGGCTTGGGGCTTCCTCGAGGCGGACGTTGATACGAATCTCATTCTTAAAGACTAACTCCTTAAAGTTCTCGCGGAGGATCTCGAGGGCTTCGTGTGTCGCCCCCTTGCGGTAGTCGACCATCGTGGGCAGGATGCCAAGCACCCGCACATCGGTATCTAGGTTAGATCGAATCTCCCTAAGGATGTCTTGGAGCTGGGCGAGGCCTTTCATAGAGAGAAAATCCGGCGTGACTGGGATGATGATGTACTGAGCAGCCACGATCGCGTTGACTGTCAGCAGTGATGTCGAAGGAGGACAGTCAATGAGACAGAAGTGGTATTGGTCTTGGAAGCGGGCCAGCTCCTTCTTCAGTCGGGCTTCGCGACCGATCTTCTGCACAAGGTAGAGATTGGCTTCCGCCAGAGACGGCCGCGCCGGAACTAGGTCCAATCCCTCGATAGACGTGGGGAGAACAGCTTGAGTGATCGGCGCGATGCCCTCCATGACCTCGGCTATCGTAGTGTCGCAGTCCTCTGCTTCTATACCCAGTGCGGCTGTCGCTGAAGCTTGCGGGTCAAAGTCAACAAGAAGAACCCGATATCCCTTCAAGGCCCATGCCGCACCCAAAGAGACCGCTGTTGTGGTTTTGCCTTGCCCACCCTTGTTGTTCACAATAGCGATGGTCTTCATATCATCGGGGATCCTCTCACTCACCGCAGGGATTATAGACGAAAATGTTGAGTGAGGTCAACTCGAATAGCCTCTACAGCAAGAGTAAAGAGCCTGGAGAGTGGAAGCTGCTGTAGGTTTCAGGGGATCACCTCAACGTAGACGAGGGCGTGCTTGGGGATGAGATAGACCGTGCCATCCTCGACCTTGACGCGCAGGTTGTATTGATCGAACTGCTTGATCCTCCCCTCCAGCACCGTGCCATCGAGCAGGTGGAGCTTCAGCAGGCTTTGGTCACGCCACAGGTCTCTGAGAAGGTCGGGCTTTTCGGGTTTGGGCGGCTTGGGTTGCTCCATCTTCACCACCACCTTGTTGGGTGAGATAAGGATACTGGATGGGAGAGGGGGAGGCCAAATGGCGGGCTCATGATCGGCCCAGGAGGGCAATCTTGAGCGCCTGCCAGCGGGTAATGTTGAGAGAGCTTGAGGGCGGGAGCGCGGGCAGACGCGCTTGCAGGTCTTCTAGAAGCCTCAGGAGTCGGTCGCGTTCTGCTTGAAGGTCGGCGATCCGGGCGTCTTTCTCTGCGAGCAATCGCTCCCACAGGGTCACTGAGTCCCCTGTCTCACCGGTGACAAGGGATGACGCGCCGCTGCCATGAGGGGTCTCAGTGGTTCCCATCGCTCCTTGCCCGAGCTCCCCACTGAGGCGCTTGACAGCGCTTGTCAGTCCTAGCCCCTCCCGTTCCAGCTGGAGGAGTCGGTCGAAGATCGCTACCCCGGCATCATCCAGGGTCACACGGCCGTTGACACCGGTGAACAGATGGTGGCGTAACAGGCCGTCAAGCTGTGTCAGTCGCCAGCGCACTTGGCGTTCGGTGAGGCCGTAGCGTTCGGCAATCTGCGCTATTGTCAACATGTGTCATCACCACCGCTTAGGGTAAGGGGGGCGAGGGCCCTAGTCAGGGACACAGGGGGCAGCTCCGGTGGGACGTTGGGCACCAGTGGCTTGACTTCTGGATGCCTGAAGGGTACGATACCTCAGGTGAGCAGCGAATGCGGAAGGTCGAGCAGATCCTCCAGGAGATTGCGCAGTTGGGGCCTAAGGAGAAGAGGGCACTCATGAAGGCCCTCTTGGCTCAAGGGGGAATTGCCCTGGACCCCTTTGCGCTGGTGCGTGCGGCTATCCCCAAGGAGGTAACAGACAGGGAAGTGGAGGAGATCCTTGGCCAAGCTCTGCGTCGTCTTAGACACCCAACTGCTGCTGCGAGGGGCAACCGCCAGAAGGGCATCGCTCAGTAGGAAGGTCTACCACGCGTGGGTGAGGGGGGAGTACGAGCTTCTGCTTTCACAAGAAATCCTCACTGAAATCTTGAGAGTCCTGGCGGATGCGGAAGTCCGGCGGAAACTAAAGATCACTGATGAGATACTTCTGGGCACTGCGGCCTTGCTCATGGCGCGGGCGAGGATTGTGAAAGCAGCAAGAAAGATTAGGGTCTGTCGCGATCCGCATGATGATAAATTTCTGGAGTGCGCTGTGGCTGGGAAGGCAGATTATATAGTGAGTGCTGATGAAGATCTGTTGAGCCTCAAGGCGTTTGAAGGCATCCCAATCGTGGATCTAGCGACCTTCTGGCGGAAGCTGCATGAAGCTCAAGAGCCCGCGGACTAAGAGCTTCTCGAGAGTCTAGAGTCCTGGAGGTATTCTTCCAGGGCGTGCTTGATTACGGCCTCATCGAGCAGGTTCATGATGGCGTTGCGCTGGGCCTTGTTGATGGCAATCGTGTAGGCGAAGCGCTCGCTGGCCGGCACTTGGGCCGCCCCCAGGGCGCTGCCCCGCTCCGTCTTGGCCTTGACTACTACCGCGATCCATTTGTCGGTGGTATCGACCCGCACCAGCTCTACTTCCAGTCCTGGCAGATACTTCTGGGCGAGGCGCTTGGCCCCGGCCCAGCTGATCCCCACCACCCGCCGCCCTTCCCTGCTGAAGCTGTAGATGTACTCGCCAAGGAGTTCGTCCATGGCTACTCGCTTGGCTTGGCGCTCCAGCTCGTGATCTGCGGCGGGAGCCAGCATCGCTTCCGGGACAAGGCCAAGACGATCGAGCAGCTCCCTGTTGGCCAGGGTGTCCGGCCCTTCCCAGAGTTTCCTCTGGGGATTCCAGCGGAAGCCGGCTTTCTTGAGGGCAGTTCGGCTCTCTTCGTCCTCATAGCGCACGCGCACGCGGAGCATCTCAGCCACCTCCTGTTCTCTTTTTGCCAAGGTACTTCTTCTTCAATTTCTTGCCTTCGCGCCAGTAGGCGTACCAGTAGGGGCCGTGGCCCTTGCCCTTAGCGCAGGAGCAGCCCTTCTTGCCGCACTTGACGTACTCGCGGCGGTAGGTCAAGCCCAGGCTTCGCCTGGACAAGCTTCGCTTGACGTTCATCTTCGCCAGCCGTTGGCTGGCGAAGGCGTACGGTCCAGGCGAAGCCTGGCGGATCAGCTGGTCGAGCAGAGCCTGCAAGGCTTGCAGCTGTTGGGGGCTCAGCTTCTTCACGGCCTGCTGGAGGCGCTTGGGCAGCGGCATGGCGCTCCTTTCTTAGGTAACAATATTCTAGCATAATGTTACCTAAGATGCAAGGGCTTCCCTGCCTGAATGCTCCCCTAAGGCGGAGCGTGAGCGTCGGAGAGGTCGGGGGAATTGCTCTCTCTGTGGCTTTGGGGGATGGGGGATGTTCTAAGGGCTTTGGTCAGGGGATTGTTCTCCCCTAGGCTGTCGGAGCAGGGTGAGGAAGCGCTCGGGGGAGAGGATGCGAATCCCTTGATAGCTTTGGAGGTCGAGCAGATCTTTGTCGCGGGTCACGATGTAGTGCGCGCGGGTGGCTAGGGCGCAAGCCACGATCGTGTTGTCCTGGGGATCGCGCGCGATCACGTGGACCTCCGGCAAGGAGCGCGCCATGTGGGCCACTGCCCGGATGCTCGCGAGAAAATCGTTGACCTGCTTCTGCGTGTAATGATATTTCTTGCGAATCCGCTCCTCTTCTACCAACACACGGCGCGTCTCGTGTAAGATCTCCTCGGCGCAGCACCAGACGAATCTTCCGGCCCGGCCCTGCTGAAGAATCTCGAAGGATACCCCGCCCTCCGTCAAGAACGCGCTCACCAGGATGGTGCTATCGAGCACGACGTTGAGCCTGCCGCGGCCCACGCTGGCGCACCTTCCGGATTGCCTCCAGGACATCCCGCTCGACCTGGGCGGGATCGATCCCGCGGTTCTGCTGATGCACTGCTGCTAAGACTGCCAGGAGGCGTTCCCAGGCGGGGGTCTTGTCTATGACCGCTTTGGGCTTGAGCACGATATCTGTTCCCTTGAGCTTGACTTCAAGGAGATCGCCGACTTGCAAGGCTAACTGCTTGCGGATTGCGGCGGGCAGGGTCACTTGATATTTCTCCTTGATCTTGACCAGGGGCATCGGCATCACCTGTTGGGCCTTGGGGTCAGGCCATGAGTTTGAAAGTGAGATCTTCTCACTCTCATTATATCCGCGCGATCGAGGATGTCAAGGCTATGTTCCTGTGGGCTATCCCGTGGCCAGGTAGACGAGCTCGTGGCGCCTCTAGGGATTGATAATGTGGTCGCAGGGGGGTACTCTGTAGTCACTGAAGAGACGGGGGGTATCATGAAGGAGATCACCGCCAGCATTCGGGAGCTGAAGAGTCGGCTGAGCCATTACCTGCGGCTGGCCAAGAGGGGCCAGATCGTGGAGATCACAGAGCGGGGCAGGCCCGTGGGAAGGATCGTGCCGGTCGTCAGCCCTTTGGAAGATCGCCTTGAAGCTGCCATTCGCTCTGGGCTGGTCTCGTGGAACGGGCGCAGACTCCACCCTCGAGTGCCAGTGGCCAAGGTCCGCAGGAGCAAGACCGTGGCGGAGCTGGTGGTTGAGGGCCGTCGATGATTCCATATCTTGATGCCAGCGTCCTGGTGAAGCGCTATGTGCAGGAGCCTGGCTTAGAAGAGGTCAGCCGGCTGATCGCCCGTGCGCGGGTTGTAGGCACGTCCGCCATCACGCGGGTTGAGGTGACAGCGGCCTTGGCCAGGGCTGCGCGGATCCGTGCCCTGCCGGCTGCGGAGGCCAGGGCGGCGCTCACCGCGTTTCAGGGGGAGTGGGAGAGCCTGGTGCGTGTGGAGCTGACGGAGGTCTTGCTAGGGCGGGCGGCGCAGGTGGCGTGGGAGCGAGGGCTGCGCGGGTACGATGCGGTCCATCTGGCCTCAGCCCTCTTCTGGCAGGAGATGCTGGGGGAGTCAGTTACCCTGGTGACCTACGATCGGGAGCTATGGGAGGCAGCTGGTCATGCCGGCCTGGGGGTCTTTCCCCCGGAGAAGCCTTAGGTGCTGGGGCATCGTGCTCCTTCTTAGGTAACCATTGTTCTGGCATAATGTTACCTAAGAAACAAGGGCTCTGTAATCTCCATGGGGTTGCTGACGGGGGCTTGGGTGACCTTAGCCTTCTGTCAGCTGTATTGTGGGATCTTGGCGGGCGGGGGAGGGTATGGGGTATCATGAGAGCGGAGCAAACCTCATGATTGAGCAATGTTCAGGGGAGGGCATTATGAACATCCGGATACTGACGATCTGTCTGGGTTTCATCTTATTGATCGGCCTTGTCTTCCTTGGAGGGGTGAGCGGTTCCAGCCAGCCACCGGGCTTTTGGGAAGAGGAAAGGGCGTATCAGGCCGCGCTCCAGTACATTGAGCAGCAGCGCAAGAGCGATGTCTTAATCAAAGTCGTGGATCAAGCAGGCACTCCTGTGAAGGACGCTAGCATCAGTTATCAACAGACAACACACGATTTCGCTTTCGGGTTCACAGGTAATCCTGGTTGGGCAACACCGAGTGACGAGGCCCAAGGATGGAAGCTTTTTGAATTTACCCAGGGCCAGTATATCGTGGCCCGACCGGGCAAGGCTCAACTCGCCTCTGGTGAAAGTTGCCGTTCCGGAAGCTGTCTCCATGTGAAGGTCAATCGCGATCAGAATCTTGGGATCAACTCGGATGACGTGTCCGTTGAGTCGCATGCTTCGTATGAAGTGACCTTTTGGATCAAGGTCGTCCAAGCACCTGCCTCAGAAACCGGGCCAACTTTCGGCATCTATTGGGGAAAGGGAGCAGTGGGATCAGCTTGGCAAGGGGTGGACTTGAGCTTGGTCACCCCTAAGCTAACCGTGGGGGACTACACGCCGGTAGCGCTCAAGGTCACTGCCCCCAGAGCAGCAACTCGAGCGATCATCGGGGTGCGAGTCAATATGGAAGGGGCACGCCCAGGGGATGTCGAGTTCTATCTGGACGACGTCATCTTTATCCGCAGCGGCTCTACGCAGAATCTGTTGCCCAATCCGGGGTTTGAGCAAACCGAAGCGGAGGCATGGGCACTCTGGACAAAATTGTGCCAGAGTACTGGTTGGATCCGCCTTTATTGGCAGTTATGGGCTACCATTGAACCCCAAAGGGGCGTATTCCACTGGGAGGTCCCCGATTTTTGGTTTCAAAGGATCCTCGACCGTTGCCCAGGAGCTCGTTTTGTCATTGACTTCGGTGAACTGGCCTACAAAGGCGTACCGCGTCCAGATGTAACTCCAGCTTGGACCAATGCCGACAAATTGAAAGATCCAGCTATTTTTGAGCAGTTCAAGCAATACATGTATGAGTATGTCTATCAGGTGGTCAAGCATTATAGCGACAAAGTTCGGTGGTGGGGAACATTGAATGAACTCATCGCCCCTGAAGCACTCTCGCTACTGGGAACGGTTGAGAAGGCTATTGAGCTCGATCGAGTTGTGTTGAAGGCTATTCGCGATGCCGATCCTGGGGCCAAGGCTCTCTTGGCGACAACTCAACCTGGTTATGTTGCTCAGGGCATTGACATCTATGGATTTGTCCAGCGAGCCCTTGCCAGTGGCTTGCAAGTAGACGGTATTACAATCGAAGGCTTTCCTACAGAGGAGTTCACACCTGTCTGGTATCACAACTTTGTCCAAAGGCTGGCAAGCTTGGGTAAGCCGGTGTTCATCCAGGAGACCGGCTATCCTTCTCCGCGTTGCCACACGTCCTACTGCTTTCCGGCTTGGGGTGGAGTCTACGATGAAGTAACCCAGGCGGCCTGGGTGAAATACATGACCGCAATTCCCTATGGCACCGAAAATGTCATGGGGGTGCTATGGGTCTTCGCGGTCGATGCTCCCCTTTACCCAGACTGGCTGTTCAGTTACATGGGCCTCTTCACACGAGAGGGGCGAACCAAGCAGGCCTATGATGTGTACCGCCAGCATATCCAGATGTTCACCACGGTGGGCAGCGGCAACACAAACGGCCAAGGCCAACTTGCATTCCGGGGCTTTGCGGGCGAGTACACTGTTATAGTTACCGCCCCTGACGGCCGTAAGGTCGAGCAGACGATCCACGTTCGAGAGAAGGCTGAGAATAATTTCACGATCGTCTTAAGATGACGAATGGTGGGGGTCACCATGACGCGACGAGAGAGCCGGGTAGCCGAAAGCCCGGCGGAGGATAGGGAACACAAAAGAGAGAGCTCAGTGCCCCTTGTGCAAATTTGTTACCTAAGCTGGAGATGGGTCAATGGCCGACAGGAAGCCGATGAACTCCTGACAGGGACCATCATCAAGCAATATGTGCGCTGTGGGCATAGGGGATGTCACTGCCGCACGGGGCGGGGGCATGGCCCCTATTACTACCTCTCCTATCGCGATCGCCAGGGACGCCAGCATAAGCGCTATCTGCCGCGCAGCCAAGTGCGGTCATGGTATGCCCGGTTGCGCTGGGTGCGAGCGCGCTACCTGCAGCGGCGCTGCTCCCTTGAAGACATCAAGAGGGAGGCACGCCTGTTATGCCAGGGGGCAAGGCTTTTAAAGGCAGGGATGCGCATGAGAGACCAGGATCCTCAGCAAGCACTGGAGATGATACAGCGGGCACGGGCGCTAACGTCTGAGACAGAGTCGTCTATGGTGCAAACGTTGGCAAGGGCGTTGGAGCCCCCGTCGTGGCGTTGGTTGCACAGGGGGAGGAGGCGCCTGCGTCGAAAGAAGCCGCAAGCACCTCGGGGGTAAGCCTTCTAGCTGCAAGCTGCCAGACCACGCCTCTCGGATCGCGGCGTGGGGATAGGGCCGTCTTAGGTAACACAAGTCTTGCCCGATGTTACCTAAGATGCTCACCGGCGGGCACTGGGGGTGTGCTCTCAGCTTTGGCCTTGACTAGGCGGGGGGTAGTTGTGCTACAATTCAACTCCAACTACGCTGAGCCCCGAGAGGAGCGAGATGGCACAATTCTCGCAGGCCAGAAGTGAAGAGGTTGGTGATCTGGGGATGAAAAGAAGCAAAGCGCTAGTGCTGCTTGTCATGTTCGTCCTTGGCTTTTGTATCTTAAGCGAAGCACAGTCCGACTTCATAACGGTCAAGATTATCCCCGCTGCACCGACCTCTGCCGATGAAGTAAGCGTGGCAGTGAAGGTGGCCCATTCGGATTTCTCCCACGTGTCATTCTCTCGGCTGCACCATCTTT
>Ga0272449_1002270_pt1 | contig 18106 bp, 20 predicted proteins | sample YNPCB0241_FD_198679 | JGI IMG/M metagenome (GOLD analysis project Ga0272449, IMG submission 198679) | Hot spring sediment microbial communities from Yellowstone National Park, WY, United States - YNP-CB-024-1 | ecosystem: Environmental > Aquatic > Thermal springs > Hot (42-90C) > Sediment... | reverse complement strand
GGACATTAGACGGTGGGCCCATTGATTAGGATATTAAGTCCCGAGGGTGCGCTGGAGGGCGAACCTGATCCCAGCCTAACAGATGATAGACAGGTCCAGCTTCTGAAGGATATGATTGCTTCACGGGTCTTTGACGACTGGATGCTCAGAATACATCCCATGGGCCGTGTCTCTAGGTATGCGCCCGCTGAGGGGCAGGAGGCGGCGATGATCGGCTCAGCCCACGCCTTAAGAGATGATGACTGGATCTTCCCCACCTACCGGGAGTTCCCAGTACTAATAGCTAGGAGGGTGCCTTTGGCTGAGCTGGAGCATAGAATGTTCGCAAACGTCAAGGATGTTCTCAAGGGGCATGAGATAACCCTCTACGGCGATAAGAGGCGGCGTATAGTTGTTGGCGCAGGGGGCGTGTCTCTGATGACTCCCATAGCTGTTGGAATGGCGATGGCTTCCAAGACTTTGGGTGAGAAGAGCATCTCATTCATATATTTGGGTGATGGGGCTACGTCCAAGGGCGACTTCCATGAAGCAATAAACTTTGCAGGTGTCTTCAAGCCGCCTGTGATCTTCTTCTGCCAGAACAATCAGTGGGCCATCTCGGTGCCGATCCAACGGCAGACGAGGGCTGAGACTATTGCTCAGAAGGCTACAGCCTATGGTGTGAGGAGTGCAAGGGTTGATGGAAACGATGTCCTAGCAGTTTATACGGTTGTCCATAGGCTCGTGGAGGAGTGCAGGTCAGGCGGAGGCCCGGCTTTTATCGAGGCTGTCACATATAGGATAGGACCCCATACCACTGCCGACGATCCAAGGAGATACCGCAGCGAGGAGGAGGTGACACAGTGGAGGCGGCTGGATCCAATTGATAGGATGCGGCGATACCTCAAAGCAAGGGAGCTGTGGGATGATGATATGGAAAGAAAGTTTGTCGAGGAGTTCAGGGAAGAGCTGAAGAAAGCCACGGAGGAAGCCGAGTCCACACCACCGGCACCGCCGAGAGTAATCCTCGAAGACGTCTACGCCAGAGAACCATGGCATATACTCGAGGAGATGGAGGAGCTGCTCTCCACTGGTTAACCATGAGTCTTAGGCTTGAGTCCTCATCCCTTCCAAGACCCCATGAGAAATCCATACCACCCCTCACCCAGAAGCTGATGGCCGAGATAGGGAAGCTGGGATATGTGATCCACCCTATCATAGTGGATTCTAGGACACATATGATCGTGGACGGCACCCATAGGATAGAGGCTCTCCTGAGGCTTGGAATCCCGCTTGCGCCTGTCTACTCAGTTGACTACCTCAGCGAGGATGTGAGGTTGGAGACATGGGCTAGGATAGTCAGGACAAGGGCCATGCTGGAGAATGTTAGAAAGCTGGCCGCCACATTCAAACTATCCATGGAGAAGTTGGGAGGCGTCGATCTTGATGCTCAAAGGGATTCGCTGATCCTTATAATGGATGATGCGGTTTTCAGGTTCTATCCGTCTGATGATGGTATCATAACACTTTTCAGGTTTGTCGAGAAATTGGATAGGGAGTTTGAAGCGGTGGGTCTCGAGTATGTGAGGGAGAGCGAGCTCCTAGACCGTATAAAGCGGGGTGATGCTCCTGCAGGCTATCTGATCCCACGTCTAGTAAAGATGGATATCATAAAGCTGGTTGTTGAAGGCGCCCTCCTACCTCCCAAGTCAACCAGGCACATAGTCATAGGCAGGCCTATGTTCATCTTCTGCCCACTAAACATCCTAAAACTACCCATCGAGGAGGCATCCGAGAAATTCCTCAAACGGCTTGAAGATGGTAGGGTGATACGGCTGCCACCTGGATTTGAGATGGACCGGACCTATGAAGAGCCGTTAGTAGTGTACTATTTCGAGGAGCTGAAACACCTATATCCGGAAACCCTGATAAAGAATATCACCTAAGCCCCAGCTCATCCAAGATCTTGCCCGCCAGCATGGTGGCGGCAGCTTCCTGTGCCTCCCTTGTCTGAGCCCCAATATGCGGTGTTAGGACAACATTATCTAGGGAGAGGAGCTTGCTGCCTGTTGGTGGCTCGTGTTCGAAGACGTCGAGTCCCGCACCAGCTATCCAGCCTTGGGCGAGGGCGTCGTAGAGGGCCTCCTCATCGACCACAGCGCCGCGGGAGACGTTTATCAGATAGGATGTGGGCCTCATCATCCTAAGCTTGGGGGCGTCCAGCATATGGTATGTCTCCTTCGTGAGTGGTACATGTAATGTGATGAAGTCCGAGGTTTTGAGTATGGTCTCCAGATCCACAAGCTTTGTCCGGGTCTTCTCCAGAACCTGTGTTGGAATCTCTATGATATCATAGGCTTGGACGGTCATTCCGATGGCGTGGGCTATCTCGGCTACACGTCTCCCTATTCTGCCGAAGCCCACCACACCGAGTGTCTTGCCAGCCAGCTCTAGGCCCATACCAGCATGTTTAGGCCATCCGCCAGATCTAACAACCCTATCAGCCGCCGGTATATTCCTAGCCAGACATATCATCATGCCTATGACAAGCTCAGCCACAGCGTTTGTGGGCGCCTCAGGAGTGTTCAAAACCTTGACACCATGCCTAGCAGCAGCCTCCAAGTCAATATTATCCAAACCAACCCCAGCCCTCCCCACTATCTTTAGATTGGGTGAACCCAGCTCGATCACCCTAGCAGTCACCTTAGTCCTCCCCCTAACTAGGAGAATGTTGTACGAGGCCACAGACCTCTCCAGCTCCTCAGCGGTTATTGCAGGCTTTGAATCAACATGAATCCCCGCGGATGTAAGCATCTCCACAGCCTTCTCGCCTATAGGATCGCAGACCAACGCCCTCAACATAGATCAATCATGTCGCCGCCATCCTTTAAAGTATTGCAGTAAAGCCAGCTGCTTACCCACGGCCCTTGCCAGCAACTTTGTCCCAGGAATAGGTTTTTAAATTCGTTGTTGACGATATTGACGCAGATGGGGGCTGGGATCCCTGAGAGAGCAGCTAAGATCTTCAACATACTCGGCCGTCATGTGATCGGCGAGCTGTACGAGTGCGACTCAGCCCGGCTTGAAAGCCTCGAAGAGATCGCAGATAATGTTAGGGTCGCGGCTGTGAAGGCCGGTGCGACTATTGTCGGAGACTTTGTCAACAAGTACGATCATGGTGCTGGCATCTCATACATACTCGTGGTCAAGGAAAGCCATATCTCGGTACATACTTGGCCCGAGCATGGGTATGCGTCGGTGGATGTCTATACCTGCGGTGAAGCCGACCCATGGAAAGTTTTCAACGAAATCGTCCACACCCTAAACCCAAAGATGGTCAGCGCTGTTGAGATTAGGCGTGGAACGATGGGTGCCTTCATCCCCCAAAGTATCGTGGCTAGGGAACGGCCTAAGCTTAAGACTTGATTAAAATAAGGTATAAAGTCTTTCACCGCATAATATACTCTATGAGTTTTAAGGGTTTGGACCGTCTTTGGGTCTCAGAGCTTGTTTCCCAGGGCTTTCTAGCTTTTTATGCTGTGGAAAGGGTTCTCGCCAGCGCTTTCACAGATTACCAAGAGGTGTTGATAGCGGAAACAGTTCCATTTGGGAGATGCTTAATTATTGACGGGAAGGTCCAGTCATCACTATTCGACGAGTACATCTACCATGAAACGCTTGTCCACCCAGCCCTAGTCACTGCCGACAGGCCGGTTAGAGTCTTGATAATCGGAGGTGCTGAGGGTGCTACCGCCCGTGAGGTTCTGAAATGGAAGACAGTTGAACATGTTATGATGGCAGAGCTAGATCCAAAAGTTGTAGAGCTTTGTAGGAAGAATTTACCGGAGATGAGTATGGGCGCCTTCGACGACAGACGGTTGAGGCTGGTTATAACGGAGGGCCGGAGGTTCTTGGAAAGTCTTGAAGACGGATCACTGGACTTGATAGTTGTTGATGTGACAGATCCCACCGAAGACTCTCCATCCTTAAAGCTCTACAGTCAAGAGTTCTATCGGCTGGCATATCGGAAGCTCGGTGACAGCGGTGTGCTCGTTACACAGGCAACGTCCATAGTTCACACACCATATGCCTTCAGGTCGATTCTAGAGACTTTGAAGACCGTCTTCCCCTACGTCACCCCGCTAGCCGCCTACATCCCCTCATTTTCATCACTCTGGGGATTTGTTATGGGTTCAAAGGCCATGTCATGCCGCAGCCTTAAAGCTGAGCAGGTCAACAGCATCCTATTACGGCAGATCTCCGGAAGGCTCAGGTTTTACTCTGGCGAAACACATGGTGCCCTAGTAGACTTGGCTGAAAGATATCTAGAGCTCAGCGGCGAAAAACACAAAATCATCAGTGACGAGGACCTCATCACCATACCCTGAGCGATGTGTCTGAAAGGATTTGGCATCCGTGAGGTAATGTGGCTCCAGCATGTTTATATAATATGGAGTAGAACGAATCGGCTATGCGGATCAAGATCATCAACCCCAACACCACAGAGAGCATGACCAGAGCCATATGGGAGAAGGCGGTGAGATATGCCAGGCCCGGCACGGAGGTGGTTGCGGTAAACCCCAGTATTGGCCCGGCCTCGATTGAGAGCTATTATGATGAGGCTTTGGCTAGTGTGGGTGTTCTCCAAGAGATAAAGAAAGGTGAGGTTGAGGGCTTTGACGGCTACGTCATAGCCTGCTATGGAGATCCTGGTCTATTCGCGGCTAGAGAGGTGGCGGCTGGGCCTGTGGTGGGCATTGGTGAGGCCTCAATGTTAATGGCCTGCACCCTGGGCTACAAGTTTTCAATCATAACCATATTGGATAGATTTATCGCGCCTGTTGATGAGATGGTGAGGCGATACGGTCTGGCTGATAGATGTGCCTCGATAAGGGTTATCAACACACCTGTGCTGGATATTGAGAGGGGCGGCGTGACCGTCACACGGCTTATGATAGAGGAGGGTAGGAAGGCCTTGGTTGAGGACAGGGCTGAGGTTCTCCTTCTAGGATGTGCTGGGATGGCTGGGCTTGAGGAGGCTATGGAGGCTGAGCTAGGGGCTCCAGTGATAGACGGGATTGTATCAGCCCTTAAGATGGTGGAGGGCCTAGTCGAGTATGGTAAAAAAACCAGTAAAGTCCTCTCATTCCGGTATCCGGAGAAAAAGGTGGTGAAAGGCTTCCAGATCGGATAAACCCTTATCTGCACATTCCCCCTCTCCAGCATAAACGCCAGCTCATCATCTATCACTAATAAGGAATATGAACGTCCCACCCATAATATGAAACCTGAACCCGACATGCTCCCTAAACCCCGGTATCGTAAATATCTGGAGAGCAGGCCTCCCACCCTCAACAATAAGCCGTACACGAACCACCCCACTTTACCAGCCCAAATAAATTCGGCAACAAGCTACTACCACCATCCCACTTTAACACAGATATAAGGCGATGATGGCCTCACAGCCCGAACGGACTCCAACTCCAACCCAACCTCACATTACTTGGCTTGGAGGGCATTACGCCTGTACATATCCGTCCGACCTCGGACACCTATTTAAACCCCTAATAACCCCACTCAACAAATATACCATACTCTCAGCAGTCTTTAACAGGCCGTATAAGCCTACCCTGTCTCTGGACAAGCTGTCTCATGTACCTCTTTCGGAAAAGATGATCAGCCTATACACCACTAATCTGATGTCTGGGGGGGCGGTGGATGGTGGGTGCCCATCCTCCGACAAGGCCCAAGCACCCTGGGGGAAGGAGGTTAGATACTATGCAGACATCCACAAGACAAAGAAAAACAGAGAGAGATACAGAATAACATATACCACAGACGGCATCAAATACAGGCATGTGGACAGCTTCATGGATATACCTGTAACCGTAGGTGATAAGGTGTTCGTCGACGTTATTCCGCTACAGCATACTGATGGGGCGGTAGAGCTTCTAAGAAGGGGAGTAGAGCTATACTGCCTACGGAGGCTGACACTGGTTAAGAAGAGGCGTGAGGAGCTCAGGTTGCCAAAGACAACGAGGGGAGATATCAAAGTATTGATGAGTATCGAGGAACGGTGGTTCCGGAAACTCTCCGAAGACTTCCTGATAATGAGGCGGTTGATTTCAGCGTATCGTGGGATGCTGAGGACACACCAACGACTCCTAAACATAGGCAAAGCTACGGAAACCGGTTTTAAATCCACAATAAGATCTCTGGAGGAGGAGATGGCTGAAGTGGCGGTGAGGATAGCTGATGAGGCCTGTAGGAGATATCCGGCCTACAACAGACTTGTTGATGAGCTGGGAATAAATGGGAATACTAAAGCGTCAGAAGCTTTGGCCGAGTTAATAGTCTATCTTGACCCGGATAAGGGCTTTCGGAAGGCTGCCGACTATCTTGGACTGTTTAAGCCAGTCCGTAGAGGGGAGAAGTTCTATGACGGCCGTCTTAGACAGGCGTTGCAGAGGCTGACAGCATCCACAAACAATATACGATCATCTCAGTTGACTGCGAGGATGGAAAAGGAAATACTTACAAAAATCTGGAGAACATACCGACAGGAAACCCAAAGGATGCAGGCCATACCGGCACAGGGATAAAAACCCGGAGACCGGTATGACTAGCCCTTTAACGCGCACCCCGCTGTCGGGTGTTGCGATAAGTTATTTAACGTCCGGCCTCCTTTTGGGTTTCCCAGATGCTGCACGGTTGTGGCCAGCCAAACCCCTTCCCCTCTCTTTCTCCGTTTTAAAGTCGTTGTTATCTATTTAAGAGTTTTCCGCAACCCTTAATTTATGACCCAGTGTTCTAGACCGCCTATGGGACAAGAATTCAAGCCTTTCCCACTGAAGGCTAGGCTGGGAACGGCCCTAGGTCTTCTCAAGCTTATAACTCTCTGATAATCTTATAATCTCATGCCTTTCAAGAGGAAGAGCCGGGGTAGGGCTAAGGGTGCCAAGGGTAGGGAGTCCACGATCCAATGTGATAACTGCGGCGCCTATGTGCCTAGGAGTAAGGTCCAGCGTGTTACGAGACGTGTCTCACTGGTTAGGGGCGACCTGGCTAGGGAGCTGAAGCAGGCTGGAGCTTATCTGGCTGAGAATGTAGTGGTGAAGAATCTCTGCATAAGCTGTGCCATACACTATGGTGTCTTGAAGGTTAGGGCTAGAGAGGAGAGGAAGCCGGAGCAGTTTCTATAATGTGATTATGGAATTGGTTTATAAGAAGGCGGCTGGATAGTCATGGACGGTGAGATCAAGTGACTCAGCAGGCTAGACTCTCCCTAATCAAGCTTAGGCTGGCAATGATAGGGACGTGGGCGCTCGTCACCGCCGTAGCCTCATTGATATTTGTCGCTGTACTGGCATATGTTGGGGCACCGTTCCTAAGCATATACAGTATTATCGGCTTTGTCGTCTTCTTCCACCTGATCCAGTGGCTGCTGGGTCCGTATATTGTGGGTGCTATCTATAGGGTTAGGCCTGTGGAGGGTGAGTTGGCTTGGCTGAGGGAGTCGGTGGAGAGGGTTTCACGGGCCAGCGGTCTCTCCAAGCCTCCCAAGACCATGGTGGCTGAGATAAACATACCCAACGCATTCGCATATGGGAGCCCGCTGACAGGCCCTATGGTGGCTGTGACCAGGAGCCTGATAAACAATCTGCCACGTGAAGAGGTTGAAGCCATCATAGGCCATGAGATAGGTCATATCAAGCACAGGGATGTGGCCGTTATGCTGATGATCAGCATAATCCCCGCCATCATCTACTATCTCGGCTACTCACTCCTGATGTCTGGCATGTATGGTGGTAGGGACCGTGGTGGTGGGGGCGGTGCGGCCCTAGTGGGCGGCGCCCTGATTGCGGCCAGCTTCATCTTCAACCTATTCGTCTTCTACATGAGCAGGCTGAGGGAATACTATGCCGACTACCATGCGGCGACAGTTGTAAGGGATGGTGCGAGACACCTCCAGAGGGGATTGGTCAGGATAATGCAGTTAACCGGTCGGCTGGGCAAAAGCGAGGTGGCCCATTATGACCAGTTTAAAGCCTTCTTCATCGTGGACCCAGACCAATCTGTCAGAGGCTTTGGTGATATAGACAGGCTGGTGGAGGAGGTTAAGAGAAGCAAGCCAAGCCTCGCCATGGAGCTATTCAGCACACACCCCCATCCCGCCAAGCGGCTTAGACACCTGGACAACTATATCGCACTTAATGCCGGCTAGTAGGCCCTTGCCACATAGACTACCTCCCTGGCCTGCTGCTGACATACTATACAGCCGTTCCTAGGTATCTCTGTCATATCATAGCGTGTACCTCTGACCTCTCCCCCAACACTCTCCTTCAGTTTTTCAGCGCATTCTGTCCTACCGCACCACTCGACTCGAAGTATCCTCCTAGCTGCTATTGCATTCCTTCCCTCATCCAAGTCTGTTATATCCGTCACCATCTGCTCCATCATCCTCTTGCTCTTTGCGGCTAGACCTGCGTCTATCTTCTTGAGGAGGCCGTGAACATGCTCGTTGAGGGCTTCAAAGTCTATGAGCTCCTTTTCAAGTGTGTCTCGGCGGAAGACTGTCGCCTTGTTCTCCGATACCTCACGTGGGCCCACCTCAACCCTCACAGGCACGCCGATCATCTCCCAGTAGTAGAACTTCTCACCCGGCGTCGTGTCGGGCCTATCATCTACCAGCACCCTGAGGCCATTCAATGACTCGCCAACCCTCCTAGCATATGCTGTTATAACCTCCTCCTGACCCTTGAAGTAAATCGGCACAACGACAACCTGTTTCGGAGCAACCTCGGATGGGAAGATGCATCCCCTATCATCTCCATGCTGAGCGATTATAGCGGCCATGACCCTGCTATATCCAAACCCATAGCATAGCTGGTGAGGGTTATCCCTCTTGCCATCCCTCGTCTCAAACTCTATCTCAAAAACCTTTGAGAAGTTCTTGCCAAGATTATGCACCGTGCCAACCTGGTTAACCCTTCCGTCTGGGGTCCATGCGTCGAAGGCGATTGAGTATTTGGCGCCTGCGAATTTGTCGAAGTCGGGTCTTCTGAAGATCATGTAGCCGAGGCAGACCCTGTCCAAGACCTTCCTATAGATCTCCACGGCCTTCCTGACCTGCTCTTCGGCGTCGGCTGCAGACGCATGGGCTGTATGGGCCTCATTCCAAGGTATCTCCCTCACTCTCAAAAGAGGTCTGGTGGCCTTCGTCTCGTATCTGTAGACGTTGTTGCTCTGGTAGACCAGAAGCGGTAGGTCGGCGTGGCTCCTAATCCAGATCTTGAACATGGGATAAATTATAGTCTCTGATGTAGGCCTTATGATCAGCTTCCTCTCGAGGGGACTGCCTCCCGCGCTCTCGATTACATAGACCTCGCCGGAGAACCCCTTTATGTGCTGAGCCTCCTTTCCGAAGAGCTCCTCAGTAGTGACGAGGGGGAACAGCATCTCCACATGACCTGTAGCATCCAACTCACTCTCCAGGAGATTCCTAAGTCTCTTCAAGATGAAGGCGCCGTTCTCCAGGTAGACCGAGAAACCCTTAACCGGGAATCTATCATCCACAATCCTAGCGTCTAGAAGTAGCTTGTCAAACCACTCGCTGAAGTTTTTGAACTTATTGAGGGCTGTTACCGCCGCCATCCCAGCCTTCACCACAACAGCCCCATATAAAATCTTGCCCAAAGACCTGGTCCGCAAGGCTATCTTGGGTAATAGTAGGCCGATATGGTTTATTTCATACTCTCGGATGGTCTGGATATGCCTCCCAAGAGGGTTTTGATCCCTAGGCATGAGATGGAGCTTCTCCTCCTCATGGCCAGGGAGGTGCATCCTAGGGAGGTTATAGCCCTTCTCCATGGCGAGGTTAAGCGGGACGTGATTAGGATATCTGAGGTTTACCTGGCTCCCCAGTCAATCTATGGTGAGAGTTTTTCAGCCTTCAACCCCTACCAACTTCCCATAGACCTCTCATTCATCGGCATAGTCCATTCACACCCATCTGGTTCTGGGCAGCCGTCCCTTGAGGATCTCAACCACTCCATCGGCCGTATAATGATCATACTGGCCGCACCCTACCGTGATGAACGGGATATACATGTCTACACATCGGATGGGGAGCCGCTTCAGCTGGAGGTCATCTAGATGGATCGTGCCATCTCCCTCAACAGCCCCTCGGGATCAGCGTTCTTAACAAAGGCGCTGGAGAGTAGAACGCCTTCAGCACCAAGTCTAATGGCGGCGGCTACATCTTCCGGACCGGAGATACCGGCACCACATAGTATGTGAACCCTTTCATTTACACGTCTCACATTAGCCACGGTCTCTGTCACAACCTCAGGCTTGGCTTTTGAGACTGCTATCCCACTTCCTATGAGCTCGGGAGGCTCCACAGCTATCATGTCAGGGTTCAGCGCTGCACCAGCCCTGCTGATATCCTGGTCTCCTGTACATAGGATTGACACTAGTTCAGTCTGGGCCAGCCTCTTTATCGCTGTTCCTATATCGGCTAGCTGGAGCCGTCTCTCGGAATGGTTGAGGAGCGAGCCCCTTACACCTTTTGCCTTCAAAGCCTCAGCTACGACCGAGCCAGTGTATGGTCCGGGCGGATGAGGGTCTACATGCTGGGCTAAGACAGGGATTCTGACACGGGATGCTATCATCTCCAGGTCTAGATGTTGTGGGCAGACTGCAATCTCAACACCTGTCTCATCTGCTATCTTCTCGGCTATTCGGGCCAGTCGGAGTCCATTATCTCCCAGAGCCTCCTCATATGCCTTGAAATTGAGGACGATGATAGGAAACCTCATACCATAACCGTCTCAGGCGGCTTCGATATATATTATTTGTAATCCGTATGATGCTGATGGAGACCGCTTACACATAAGTAGCAGTGTTTTCCCTTGGTGGATGTGATGACCCACCGTTATCTACCCAATGATGCAAAGTCCATCGATGAAATGCTACGGGTGATCGGTGTCTCAAGCGTCTGGGATCTCTACTCCGATATTCCCAGTAAGTACATTCTCGAGAAGCCTCCCAGCCTTGAGGGTCCTCTGTCGGAGCAGGAGCTCAGTCAGCGGATGCGGGATATACTGGCTAGGAATAGGCGGGGTTTGAGGGTTTTCATGGGAGGTGGTGTATGGCCCCATTACATACCGGCCGCTGTTAGGGAGATAGTCTCGAGGAGCGAGTATCTCACAAGCTATACGCCATATCAGCCGGAGGTTTCACAGGGTGTGCTCACCACCTTATTCGAGTTCCAGAGTATGGTGGCGGATCTGTATGGGGTGGATGTGGTCAACAGCTCCATGTATGACTGGGCCACAGCCTTGGGTGAGGCTTTTCTAATGGCCTGTAGGTATGGTGGCGGTAGGCGGGTTCTCGTAGCACATTACACATCGCAAAGGCGCCTGTCTGTTGCAAAGACATACTTGGAACCACATGGACTGGCGATAATGAAGATACCACACGATAGGAAAGGGAGGCTTGACGAGGAGGCTCTCAAGACAATGCTGGGGCCGGATGTGGCTGCAGTATACTTCGAAAACCCGTCATATCTAGGCTCTATAATGGATAATGTGAAGGCCGTATCTGAGATCGTCCATGACCATGGAGCCCTCCTCATCGTCGGAGCGGAGCCCACCAGCCTCGGCCTCCTCAGGCCGCCCGGGGAATATGGGGCTGACATCGTGGTTGGCGAAGGACAACCGCTTGGGCTGCCCATGAACTTCGGCGGCCCGCTCATGGGTATACTGGGATGTAGGATGGAGAGGCGTCTCATCCACATGATGCCGGGCAGGCTTGTTGGTATGACCCAGACGGTAAGGGATGGGAGGAGAGCATTCACCATGATATTGAGGGCTAGGGAGCAGGATATACGGCGTCAGAGGGCAACATCCAACATATGCACCAACCAGGCCCTATGTGCAATAGCTGCTGCGGCATATATGGCTCTGCTGGGTAGGGATGGGTTTAAGAGACTCGCCCAACACATCTTGGCGAAAACCTCATACATGTTGGAGGAGCTCTCGAAGATTGATGGTGTAGAGGCACCGCTGCTGGATGCTCCACACTATATGGAGTTCAGCTATAGGGTAAGGGGACTGGACTCTGGAAGCATCGTCGGACGTCTCCTAGAGAGGGGCATACTGGCTGGAATACCAATAGGGGATGACTTCCCCGAACTAGGTGACGGTATTCTAACATGTGTCACTGAGATCCACAGTAAAGCCGACATACAGGACTATGTGGATTGTCTAAGGTGGGGCTGATGTATAGACAGGCCTTCTGGGATGAGCCGCTGGTTTATGAGCACTCAAGGGACGGTGTTCAGGGCTATGCGCTGCCCCGTCTAGATGATGGGATGGAGAAGGCGTTGACTAGGATGCTGGAGAGGATACCTAGAGATATGATACGCACAAGCCTAGATCTCCCCCAGCTCTCAGAACCACAGGTGGTGAGGCATTATACACGCCTCAGCCAGATGAACTTCAGCATCTCCACAGGCTTCTACCCACTGGGAAGCTGCACAATGAAGTATAACCCGGTAATAAACAACATCGTCGCAGGCTTTGATGAGATAGGCCAGGCCCATCCGCTGCAGCCTGAAGCGACTGTGCAAGGCTGTCTAGAGATACTATACCGGCTTGAAAGAAATCTGGCAGCCCTCACAGGTATGTCTAGGTTCTCCCTAGCGCCGGCAGCGGGAGCCCAGGGAGAGTTTGTAGGCTGTCTCATCATGCGGGCCTACCATCGTGAGAGGGAGGGGCGTGAGAGACGTAGAATTCTTGTTCCCGACAGCGCCCATGGCACCAATCCTGCCAGCGCCTCTATGGCCGGCTTTGATGTGGCTGAGGTGAAGACCGGCGATGATGGATGTATTGATCTGGACTCGTTGGAGAAGATGGTTGACGGTGACGTGGCGGGTCTCATGCTGACAAATCCCAACACCCTCGGCCTTTTCGAGAGGAGGATCGGAGAGATAGTGGATATAATTCATGGCAACGACTCGCTCCTCTACTATGATGGTGCGAACCTGAATGCGATTGCGGGGGTTGTTAGACCTGGAGACCTCGGCTTCGACATAATACATCTAAACCTTCATAAAACCTTCTCCACACCCCATGGTGGTGGCGGGCCCGGCGCAGGGCCCGTAGGAGTTGCTGAGAGGCTGGAAAAATACCTGCCACCTCCCTTGATCGAATATGACGAGGCTCTGAAGATCTATAGGCTTGTTGATAAACGGCCCGGCTCTATAGGGCCTGTGAAGATGTTCCATGGCAACTTCACGGTCCTCGTCAGGGCCTACGCCTACATCCTAGCCATGGGGGGTGAGGGTCTAAGGCAAGCCGCTCTCAACGCTGTATCCGCCTCCAATTACATGCTCTCCAAAATGGCTGGTATCAGGGGCGTCTCAGTTCCCTATGGGCGGTCACAGCATCGGAAGCATGAGTTTGTCCTCAGCTTGTCAAGGTTGAGGCGGGAGACTGGGCTTGGTGCGCTGGAGGTTGGGAAGAGGCTTCTCGACTATGGCGTCCATGCGCCTACAGTATATTTTCCCCTAATAGTTGAGGAGGCATTCATGGTTGAGCCTACCGAGACCGAGTCCAAGGAGGAGCTTGACAGGTACGTGGAAGCCTTCGAGAAAGTGATAGAAGAATGCTATAGGGATCCCCAGAAGGTTAGGACCGCACCACATAACACCGCTGTACCGAGGATAGATGAGGCCAGGGCCTCCCATCCAAAAACCCTAACTCCGTCATGGCGGGTGTACCGGAGGCGGAGCGTTGAAGTCCACGCCGATCCTTAGCCTTCATCAGGAGCTGGGGGCTGAGATAGGAAGCTTCGCAGGCTGGAGAAGCCCCCTCTGGTTCTCAACAGTGAGAGCTGAGCATAACGCGGTGAGGACGGCTGCTGGCATATTCGACATAAGCCATATGACCAGAATCATGGTGAGGGGACCAGGGGCCACATCACTCCTCAAGAAAACATTGACATACAATGTAGATGTGCTGAAGGAGGGTAGGATGAAATATTGTCTAATGCTCAACAGGGATGCTGGCATAATCGATGATCTGACCGTCTACAGGGTGGCTGGCGACATCTATCTAATCGTATCCAATGCGGCCACACGGGAGAGGGTTCTCCAATGGCTTGAGGAGCAGGGTGGTGGCGCCGGTCTGGACGATGTGACAGAGTCTTCAGCCCTTCTCGCCATACAGGGGCCCAGCTCGCCATCATATGTCTCGAGATGGCTGGGTGATGATGTGGGTGATATGAAATGGTTTAGCGGTAGGGTCTCAAGACTGGACGACTGTCCCATAATTATCACGAGGAGCGGATATACAGGCGGCGACGGATATGAGTTATGCCTCCTATGCGGCGGCGGGGAGAGGTTCGCCAAGGTTTTCACTGATTTCCTATCCATGGGTGTCAAACCCTGCGGACTGGCCTGCAGGGATATACTGAGGCTTGAGGCCGGGTTCCCACTATATGGTCAGGATATGGATGAGAATGTATCACCTATAGAGGCTAGGCTCACATGGGCTGTGAGGCTGGAGAATGAAGCCTTCATAGGACGGGAAGCCTTTCTATCAAGGATGGAGAGAGGGCCATCCAAGCTCCTGGTGGGGCTGGAGATGGATGAGCCGGGCATACCGAGGCCAGGCTATAGGGTTCTTGATTATAGCGGTGTTGAGTTAGGAAGGATCACGAGCGGCGGCCATTCATATTATCTGGAGAAGGGCATAGCGCTGGGATACGTCTCAACCCAGTACGCAGTGGACGGAGCGATGGTCCAGGTTGATTTGAGGGGTAAACTGAGGAGGGCGAGGGTTAGGCTCGAGCCCTTCATAAAACTGAATATTCCAAAGCCCTAGAGAAGAGTTTGATCTGAAGCCTGTCCAGTATGGCTGGATATCCCACCACAAGCCCGGCCCCACCCATCCAGAGATTTCTAATCCTCACGCCGATCCTATCCAGCGTGCCCACCATCGTCAGGGCGTCCAACCCCTCGGCTACTTTATCATGAGGGTAACCCCTCCTAACCACATACCCGCTTAAAACCCTCCATACGTCGTCACCGAGATCAGCGCCCACATAATATGGTGTGTAGACAGCGGCCTCAAGGCCTGTCAGCTTCCTAAGCCTAGCTAGCTCATCACCGATCGCATGATTGAAAAGTGCGAAGGGTTTTGCGCCGGTCTTCCTGGCGGCCATTATGGCCGGGTGTTGAATGTTCTCAGTACCCACCAAGAGTAGGCAGCTCTTGGATCTGGCACGTATTTTGACGGCGGCTTCCACCAATGGCCTCCCAGCATTCCGGCCCCGCTCATCACCGTCTAGGTATGCAGGGTTTCCCGCCACAAGGCATATCCCGCATCCATCATAGCAGGGGATAATCTCCATCACAGCCTCCAGCCTCTCCCCGAAGTCACGCCTCCTGACAGGTAGTGTTAGGACTGCCCTCACCATCCCATCACTAAGAGACTCGAGCAGTCTTGAGAACGTGGATGGCTGTATATCATCTCCAGCCCTCTCAGAATCTATCACCAGATATCTAATGTTGCTATCCAACTCACCTACTATCTGTTGGAGTTTCTCCAGCTTCTCCCACTGGCTCCTTCCTAGGCTGGAGGGTTTAACTGCGATGCCAGCCTGGAAGACATCCACCCTTCTGGAAGACGGTCACCCGTCAAAACCCCGCACCCCAGACCATCAGCCCGTCCCCTCCTATATATGCTTGTATTACCTGATAGTGTCCAAATAAGGTGTTCGCTCTTAATCCATTTTGTGTTGGTGTTTATAGGTTTTCCCCATCTGTCGATGCATGGTAATACCGATCGCTGGTTATGCTGATAAATAGCCTCCTCAGTCCACCCTCTAGCGATTTAAAGCTTATAAACGGGAAGAGCTTAAATAAAAGCAAAACAAAACCCACCAACACAAAATGGATTAAGAGCCAAGGTGTTATATTTAAAGGCCGGTTGTTGTGTTTTGTTTGTATGGATGTTGTGGCCTTGGTCTCTGGCTGTTTTAGGCGTAATAGAAAAGTAGGTTGGTTAAGGTCTTAGCTGTATTGGATTATATGTTCCATGGTGGTTGTAGGAAGGTTTCTAAGGTTCTTAGCATGGTTTTGGAGCCTATAAGCAAGTCTGCGGTACACTACCTCGCCAAGAAGGTATCTGAGATCAGGGTTACTAAGGAGCCCAGGTATAGGAGGTGTATAGCCGTTGATGAGACTAAGCTACGTATATGTATATGTATGGTCTGCTGTAGACGTGGATTCCAGGGAATTACTTGCTCTGGAGGCATCTTATGGGAGGAGCTGCCTGAACGCATTAGCATTCCTCAAGAAAGCATTAAAGATGTGTACTAACAAGCCACTGGTCATAGTCGATAAAGGCCCATGGTATAGGTGGGCATTTGAGAGGCTTGGGCTAGAGTATAGGTATGAGGAACAGGGTAGAAAGACTCTTCAGATACCTGAAGGAGAGAACAATAGTATTCCACCATAAGATTAGCGCGAGAAACCACATACAGGGAATAAACAACCTCAAACAATTCCTAAACCTATTCACAATATACTATCAGGCCACGAGGGCAGGGAGGTGAGCGAAAATGCTTATTTGGACACTATCGGCTGATCAGGCAAAGATTATTAATCCAGCGGGCCCTCACTAGGGATAATGTCATGTCAGGTCATGCTGGAATAAGGCTGGGCTATACGATCGCCTTTCTAAACATAGTGACATCGGATACTGATGCCATGACATCACCTCTCCACGCAGTGGGCTTTATGTATGAAAATGGTGCGGCGGTGGTATATTTGGCTGGAGATCATGGGGGTGAGAGGAGGGCTTTGATAAAGCTGCTCCAAAATGCCCGTGACTGGGATCTGCTGGTGACATGGGGTGGGAGTATAGTGCCGTTCATCACATCACGGGCCCTATACCATAGGCTTGAACCGACGCCCATACATGAGTTGGTGCAGTTAGACCTACGCCGCTATGTTGGGGAGAGGCTGGGATTGGCTGATAAGAGATTGGATGAGGTTGCAGCATTCCTTCACGTTAGGGCAAAGTCCGCATCCACCAGCATAAGGAAGCGGTGTCTCAATGACTTAAGGCTTGTTCGTGGAGTCTTTGAAAAGCTGCGGCCACTGCTGAGATGGACAAACCCCGAGCTAGCCCTCTAATACCATCTATCCTTAAGCCCGACCGAATATGCGAAGAGGTTTGTTCCCACATGCATGGCGAAGGTGAGTACCAGGAGTAGGATGATGGTGAATATGTCAAGCCATTGGGGTAGGGTGAAGAGGATATGAGTGAGGAGTAGACTGGCTATGAGAAACCCGAGCTGGTCAAGCATGGGCGCGGGATGACCCTGGGGTAGGCCGAGCCTCCTCTTTATGAAGGCGCCCAAAATATCGCCCGCCATAGCACCTGTCGCAATTGTTAGTATCTCGTAAAAGGTCCTGAAGAGCTGGAAGATAAAGACATTTATCAGGGTGCCTGTAAGGGTGCCGATGGCTATTCCGGCTATGAGGCCTTCGATGGTCTTGCCGTCTCCTAGGAGCCTCCGTCCATCAGGTAGGTAAAGACGGTTATCTATGGGGTGGGCTTTACCCAGGAGTTTGACGGCCACGACAGGTGTGGCGTTGGCTACATAGGCTGGGAATATATATCCGAAACCCATTAGAAATGTCTCCAAAACCATCTACCGCCTATTATGTGAGCCTGTTAATTAACGGTAGCCTAAATTGATTATAAAAATGAAAGGATGGTTGTTGGATACATTACTGAAAACATCCATGATTGGACGGTATCAAGGTTTGCCGTATTCCTAATAATTCTTATGAGGTGTTTCACGTATTCTGGGTCTCTTTTCTCAACATATTCAAAGTGGCTGAAGCCTCTTTAGCCGCGTTAGCCCTGAAACAAGCCATAGTCCTCCCACAAACCCAATTCCCACCATCCATGACACTCCCAATAAGACGTTTACCTGTATAATGGTATCCAATAGACCCATGAACCATAGCCGTAATACACCAATCCAAACCCTTCAACCCCACATACTCCCTAACCCTCGGTATAAGCCCTGTAAAACTCGGATC
>Ga0272449_1002269_pt1 | contig 18115 bp, 11 predicted proteins | sample YNPCB0241_FD_198679 | JGI IMG/M metagenome (GOLD analysis project Ga0272449, IMG submission 198679) | Hot spring sediment microbial communities from Yellowstone National Park, WY, United States - YNP-CB-024-1 | ecosystem: Environmental > Aquatic > Thermal springs > Hot (42-90C) > Sediment... | reverse complement strand
CAAGGAAGGATCTTCGAAACGGGGGACTCCCCCTACCCATCTCCGGTTGCTTTACACGGCCGAGCCTTCCAAAAAACGCCTCATCTAACGAAGGAGGTCAAAAAAACAGGCCTTACGACCAAAAACTCCCCCAACCGCTGGGTTTCACACTTCATCCCGTCCGCACCGTGGGTCCACCGAAGCTATCCGGTGGCATTTCCCCCAGTATCCCGGAAGAAAAGATGTCTTAGGAAACCTCAACGACAGACTTTCAAGTGGCCAAGAGTTTCAATTTTTTGACGCAGGCGTCCTTTTCACCGAACAAGGAAGATGAGCTCTGGCAAAACATAAGCCGCACCATCCGGAGAAGAATCTCCCGAGATTGGTTCGACCGCCACCGGCCCCACTAACCTGATCCTAGACCCGACCTTGAGGGGACCTCTCCGCTTTTCCGCGAGTTTTTGTCCAGAGAATCGAGTCCTCGAATAGACCGAAGGCGTTGCAAATGTTAGCGAAACTGCCTCGAGAAAAGCCAGATCATAACACATGGTGACGGGCATTTTTTAGCGTCAATTGGATCACTTCTCCCCTTGGCCCCTCTCGATTTAAAAGAGGCTTCCAGAAGTATGAGAACTCCGGTTGTGCGATTCCTGGTCACAGCCAAGACCGCCTTTTAGCACAATCAAAACGAAGTTTATCAAAGTAGTGCATAACCTTTGGAAATTTCCAACAGATCGTTCTTGGCTAACTTGCAAGCGGTGGGAGGGGAAGGAAAATCCACTTCGGGATAGGCCGGTCGGACCCGGAACAGCAGACCGTCTCGCCAGTCAGATTCAATTTCGGACAAGGTTTTTGTGTTACCGAAAACAAAAACAACTGTCGATCGGAGTCTGGACCATCAGGTAAGGGAGATCGGAAATCCTTCTTAAACAAAGATGACGAGCATTCTAACCTAAAAGCCGGGATCAACTTTTAGCGGACCCTCAACCCCTTTGTATCGCCCACCCCCCGGGCCAGAGGAACAGCAGCTTTCCCCGCTTCCAACCTCACCCGCCGGATTCAAGATTTTCCCGGCAGGCCCCTTCCGCTAGCCACGGGAGTTAAGCAACATCGATGGCCTTCGACCGGGGCACTCCCCGAAGCGTCTTCAGAAAACCCTACTGCCGCCACGATTCCGCCAACCCCGCCCCACCGGCCGCTACTGCTCCGGGGAAACCGTGGCCAAAGCGGGAGATTTCTCGATGATACGATCAATCAGCCGGTATTCCAGGGCCTCCTCTGCCGACATAAACCGATCCCGATCGGTATCCTGTTGAATCTTCTCCAGGGGATGCCCCGTGTGCTTAAGCAGGATGAGGTTAATTCGCTCTCGAAGTTTCGAGAATTCCTTGGCATGGATCATGATGTCGGTTGCGGTGCCTTCCACCCCTGCCAAGGGCTGATGGATCATAATTCGGGAATTTGGTAGGGCAAATCGCTTGCCTTTGGTTCCTGCCGCCAGAAGCACGGCCCCCATCGAGGCACATTGGCCCAAGCAATAGGTGGCCACATCGCAGGAGACAAACTGCATGGTATCGTAAATAGCCAGCCCTGCAGTAACACTTCCTCCGGGGGAATTTATGTACAAATGAATATCTGCCCGCGGATCTTCCGATTGCAGGAAAAGAAGTTGAGCGACCACAATATTTGCCACCTCATCGGTAATGGGCGAGCCGAGGAAAACAATCCGGTCTTTGAGCAGGCGGCTAAAGATATCCATCGCCCGCTCTTCTCGGCCCGTCCTTTCAATGACAAACGGAACCAACGGCATACCTTCCACCCCGCAAAAAGCTGGCAATCTCACAGTCTGTTATGTACCGACGTATTGTTATGAACCCACGTAACCCCCGCACCAAACGCCAGGATGGGGAAGGGATGACCTTCCCCCGGCCTTATCATGATTCTCCAGTTTCCTCGGGAGCTTTATGTTTCGTCAGAATTTCGTCGACAATCCCGTATGCTTTTGCTTCCTCGGCGGTCATGTAGAAATCCCGGTCGGTGTCTTTCGCGATTCGCTCAATCGGCTGGCCGGTATGGAGGGCCAGGATCTTGTTGAGGGTCTCCCGAGTGCGGAGGATCTCCTGAGCCTGGATTTCGATATCGGATACTTGCCCACCCACCTGGGCATAAGGCTGGTGGAGCATCACTTTGGAATGGGGCAAGGCATAGCGCTTGTTTTTCGTCCCGCCTGCAAGGAGCACGGCTCCCCCGCTGGCAGCCAATCCCAGGCAATACGTTGCCACCGGGCAAGTGAGGATTTGCATGGTGTCGTAAATTGCCAAGGTGGCTGTCACACTGCCCCCCGGGGTGTTGATGTAAAAGTGGATATCTTTTCTACGGTTTTCGCTCTGCAGATAAAGAAGCTTCATGATCACTTCGTTGGCAGCGGCGTCATGGATCACCCCCTGAAGGAGGACAATCCGGTTTTCGAGCAGCAAATCTGCCAACGTCATATACCGCCGCCGCTGGTAATCCCGATAGTTGAGCATCGGCTCTACCAAATGCGGCGGAAGATAGGCAGGCAATCCCATAAAGGGACAGAAGGGGTGGTGTTCCATCGTTGCTTCCACAATCCCAGGAAGAACTGGCCCAAAGTACAAAGGTCCGTAGCGGACTATTCCTTAGAAAAACTTTTGAGGCTTATCGAAAAACTTTTCCTTAGAAAAACTTGTAGGACTTCTCGAAAAACCTTAAGGAGTTATCGGCCGTCTTGCTATTGGGGTTCGGCAAGTGTCTCAACCGGGCCGGCTTGAACCCTTCCGCAATAACGTGAGTCTCCCGGAGCAAATGTGAATATCACGGAGCTAAAAGGTTACGAAAGTCCAAAGTCCCCACTTGGCAGCTCGGCCTACCTGAAGGCGGACAACATCAAAACCTTCGCACTGCCCGCTCGAAAAGCTGCACTCCTCCCTAAGTATTATTTGGGAGTCCTAGATTATTCACTACGTCAAAAGGGTGGGGGCAATCCGCGGATAGTTTCCTGCGTTCCTTGATTGCCTACTGTGTTTTGTGGACACTGCTGGCAGACCCCGACGAATTATTAAGAGGTTCCTTTGAGGACTCTGAATCCTTCAGCCGATTTAGGCTATACCCCCGATATGTCGACAGTAAACCGTCCTCTTTGGCGACCGATCGGGGTCCTTGGACAATGCTCCTGGGGTGAGAATTATTCAGGGGGCCCCTTTTAAATCTTTTCTCAGCAAGCACCCGCGGATTTGCACCTCCTACACCCCGTGATTCCCCCAACCCTATTAACCCGGCAAACTGGGATTTTTGCGGAATCAAACCTCACAGACCGGGCTCACGTTGCCGAACGTTCTTTTCCACGTAAAACCTTTCTTGCCATCGTGGATCACGCCAATAGCGGGAACAACCCCACCCGATGCTCTTACGATCCCCCTAACGGTATTTTTTCCCGGGAGATTTTGGCAAGAGTTTGATATGGGGCCGGTGAATCCCACTCAACCCCATCCCGCTACAGTCAATCTCCCGAAAGCTCTTCCGCAATGACTTCCGGACCCACATCTGCGGGGAAAGTTCCCACCGAGCGTTGGAGCATCTCCACTTCTGGCAGATCTCTCGGCATGGGAACTTCCACGATATGGGCTTCCGACAAGATAGCCTCGAGAACTTTTCGCTCGAGGATCATATTCACAATGATATCCAACCCCCCTTGACGCTCCAATTGGGCCCGGAGCCTGCGAGGCGAAATCCCCCTTTGCGATGCCATTTGCCGAATGGCCTCTGAAACCTCCCAATCTTGAACCGTCAGCCCCAGCTGCTCGGCAATTCCCTCGAAGATGAAATGTTCCCGGAGTGAGTCCGCGACTTGATCCACTAAGTCGTTAGCAATTTGAGGGATCAGCCGGTCGATTTCGGCGGGACGCATGCCGTTAGCTTGCATCTCGAAAATCACTCGCCGCAGTTCCCGCCGAGTTTGACTTATCAGCACCCTCTGGGGGACATCCCAAGAAGCACCCCTGAGCAAATTTTGGGAGATTTGCCGCCGCAAATGCCGACGACTGGCGAACTGTTTGCGGGACAGAAGAGAGCTGGCTACCTGCTCGCGGAGCTGGGCCTCGGTCTCCACCCCCCATTTAGCCAACAGCTCGGGGGAAAGTTCCGGTACACGTAAGCGTTTTACTTCTCGCACGGTGAAAGTGGCCAGTACGTCCGTATCCCGGAGGGTGAGGTCCGGCGAATTGGGCGAGACGTGGACCATGCATTGCCGGACATCCCCAGGCCGAACCCCGACCATCAGCTCGTCGAAATTCGGGATTTCTGCATCCAAGAAACCAAGGACTTTCTTAATACGGATGACTTCCCCGGAACTTTCGGCGATAAGCCGGTCGGCCTGAGTGAATTTTAGGTCGACCACCACATAGTCACCCAGCTCGGCCGGGCCATCATAAGGCTCGAGGGTTCCCGCCGACTCGAGAAGATGCCGGATCTCCTCGTCGATTTCTTCGTCGGTTACCTCCACCTTCCACGCCTCTAATCGAATCCCTCGCCAGTCGGGAAGCTCAAAGCTCGGACGGACCTCCAAATCGTACTCGAACGTGAGTGGCCCTTCTTCCGGAAGTAGTACGGCATCGAAATCGAGCTCGGGTTCCCCAATCGGGGAAAGTTTGTAATCATTGGTCACCTGTTCGATGGCGTCCATGATCAGGGCCATTTTCACCGAATCGGCCACTGCCTTCCGAAATCGGCGTTCGATGAGCTTCCGCGGTGCCCGCCCTGGACGAAAGCCAGGAACAACCGCCGTCTCGGCTAGTTCGTCCAACTCCCGCTGGAAGTATTTTTCGATCTCCTCGCGAGGGATGGTCACGACGATGTGCCGTTCGCAAGCATTTTTTTCCTGAATTTGCACCTCGAGGGAGAGCTTCTCCTCGGCGGTTTCCTCTTCGGTGAGGGCAGAAGTTTCCTCGACCTGGGTGCTACCGGATTGTTCATTCTCCTCGGCCAAAGCAGCTAAGGCCTCGATCGCCCGGGCTGCTTCCTCCTCGGAAAGTACCACAGGTTCGTCGCCCGATCCTGAGAGAACCTGCCCGGTCTTGAGGGAGTCCTCGCTTGGAGGCACCGTCGCGGCATTTTCCAGAGCCTCTTGGGAAACCGCGGAAGTCTCTGGTGTGGCAGCTTCGGCTTCGGGTTTCAATGGAGTTCGGTCTTTCCTTCGTGCCATGCAAAGGGTCCCACTCGAAATCCGATTTGCCCGACTACACCAACCTTTCACCAAATTTACAACGTGCACCGGCCACCGGGTATCAAGTCGAGGTTCCTACCCGCAATTTGGCCGGAATCGGCATTATTCGTTCTGGCCAGCCCGGGGTATCACCCGATGCATAAGGGAGGCCCGCGGCAAATGCTCCTTTTATTTATACCAAAAACCGCCCGACGCTGCTGCCACTCCCCAGGCAGCCGACGGGCGGTTTTATTTTTCCCGTTTGGTTTCTACGGAGGAGGGTAGTTGACCTTTCCCGGTGTTTCTCCCAAGAAAATTTACTACCAGCCCATGTTATCCGGCCGCCGTCCGCACAGCCTCGCAAGGGGGATCTTTGTCTCTCCGGCGGGCCAACAAGAAAGCTCTGTTTTTGCAGTCCGTTTTTCCCGGCTCCAAAGAATAAGACCAAGTTTTGCCTTTTGGATATGGACTTCGGGCCTTTTTAAACTCCCTTGGCAGAGACCCTCCGTAAAGCAATGACACGGGAACTGCCGGGATAAGACCTGCAGGTTCCCCCTGGCGAGACAGCCTCCGCCCTCGGAGGACCATTTAGCTCGCAGAGGACCAGGTCTCTTTCGACAGAAAATAAAAAAGAGCGGGTGATGGGACTCGAACCCACGACAACGACGTTGGCAACGTCGTGCTCTACCACCTGAGCTACACCCGCACTTCGTGCTGTTTTGCGGATTGTTCCACCTTTATCTTATACACCTCAGAGAATGTCTCGGCAAGAGTCTTTTCCCGTTAATCCATCCGGGAGAATCTTCTGCCCGTTCCGGAAAAAACGCTATTACATCTTAGATCTCCGGGGTCCGTAAAGCAGCCCCGAGGCCGCCTGGCAACATTCCCGCCAAATTTAACTTTACGCTTTACAGCCGGCCTTGGCCCGCCCAAACGGGGCATTGATAGCACCCGTCAAGGCGACATGCCCCGTTTCGCGATTCCTTCGAAAGGGTACTCCACCTTAAACGTCTATTGCAGCCTGCCAACTCCGCTGAAAACCACGCGAACTCCGATAACCCCGGCCCCTCGGGGCAAAAACCCAGAGCCTACGGTCGTTCGGGCTGGATTTGGCGAGCTTGAAGACTTTCCCAGGGGTGGGCTCACCACCTTGTCCTGGGTGCTGGGCTCCTCGACCGGAAACAGCTATCGCCTGACTTTCCATCTCCCTTGTACCCCAGGAGTAGAAGCTAAACTTTTGAGGAATTCCCACCAAAGACTCAATCGATCACGAAAAAAGCCAAAAATCCACAATCATTATCGAAAAATTAGACTTTGCCTAGAAGATTTACTGGATCCACCCATAACGGGATTTAGTTACTCCAAGTTGCGTTGGGAGTAATCAGCGGGAAAGAGGGTCTTTGGCTTTTTGGCGGATGGGCTCCGAGCACCTTTGAATCTGGCGGAGAAAAGCTCCTGATGGCAGGCCTCCCTTCTGGCTGGTGCCTGAGCGGAGAAGGTTTGCAACGCTGGCCCCGGGCCGGCAAATCTATCCCCAGCCCCCGGGAGCTCAGCAACACCCCGAAACGAATCTTTGGAAACGAATCTTTGGGAGAAACTCCCTAAAAAGAATAGCAAAATTATGTCACTAAGTGGACAATAAAAGCAAAGAATAACCCTGGAAGTAACAAGTGCATCGGGTACGTGGCAGGCTCCTAGAAAACAAGTGGAGACTTTGTCCTACAGAGAGCAACGGTGGCACGTCTTGGGAGCAGCCCGGGCATTACAATTCTGACTAACCGAGGAAGAATCCTCGGCTTCAAGATTTTGCCCGGAAATTTCAGGAAACTGAGCAATTCGGTGGTGTTATTCTCGAAGACAGGAGCTCGAAGGTGAGTATCGACCTTGCGGTTGTCCCCGTGGCTGGCCGAGGGACTCGGCTCCTCCCCCTCACCAAAAGCCAACCCAAAGAAATGCTTCCGGTCGGCCGAAAACCGGTCGTCCAATATGTCGTGGAGGAGTTGGCCCGGTGCGGGATGAAACGCATCCTCTTTGTGACCGGGCCGGGAAAGACCGCTATCGAAAACCATTTCGATATCGACATGGAACTTATCAACCACCTCCGCGAGACCGGCAAGGAAGAATACCTGGCCCAGCTGAACTTCGAGAGGGAAGATGTGGAGTATTTTTACGTTCGGCAGCGTCGGCAATTGGGGCTGGGGCATGCGGTGCTTTGCGCGCGACGTTTTGTGAATAACGCCAGTTTTGTGGTAGCTCTTGGGGATTCGATCCTTGGCCTGAACGAGCGTTCCCGAGTGGTAGAGGTGATGATCGAGCGGTTCACGGCCACGGCCGCCGCCGCGGTCATCAACTTCGAGGAGGTACCCCGGGAGGAAATCGGAGAGTACGGAGTGGCCCTGCCCAAGCAGGAAAATGCCGAGGTTTTCGAACTTTTGGACATTGTGGAAAAACCTGATCCCGATCGGGCCCCGAGTAATCTGGCAGTTGCCGGCCGATATGTCTTTAGTCCTGTTATCTTCGATGCCTTAGCCGAGACTCCCCCCGGCAAAGGTGGCGAAATCCAATTGACTGATGCCATCCGCCGGCTTATTCGCGATGGCAGAAAGGTCCTTGGTGTACGCATGCCCCAGGGAGAACGCCGGTACGACATCGGCCATTTCGAAAGCTACTTTCGAGCTGTAGTCGAATTTGCCCTCGCGGATCCTCAATTCGGCCAAAAGCTTCGGGAATATTTTGGGGTTACTCGCCAGATGGTTCCTTCTGCTTGCTCCAAGGGGTGACAAAACACGTAGGGGTTGGAGGATGGTTTCCGCCACTAGGACAGCCTATCAGTGGCCGATGTGTTGAGAGCAGATTTACCGGGAAGAGCAACACACCCCAGCCGCCGCGGCAGAGGTTTCCTGGCCACGTCCTTCCCCTGGGGACGGCAGGTTGATTGGGAGAAGCCAAAGGGGTGAGGACCTGACGAATGTTACAGGTCTGATCGTTTGTTTGTTGTGTTCCTGTTGCCGAAGAGAAGGTTCCGGTCTCTTTTTAGCATTGGGAATCCCTAACTTCTTCGGAATGCGGGAATCTCAATCAGCATCCGCGGGATCCCAAGGGCTGGCTAACGAGATTTACCGCGGACATATAAACTGTTCATTAGTTCAAATAGTTCGGAACTATAGTTCGTGGGGCGATGAGGGCTGCAAACGGAGCGGGACTTTGTAGGAAACCGGTCTCTATGCCGGGAGCACTTTCGCCATGAAGCTCATTCGAAAGCAGGCCTATGCTCGGGCAGGGCTTATCGGAAATCCCTCCGATGGCTATTACGGCAAGACCATTTCGGTGATTGTGCGGAACTTCCGGGCCCAGGTCACCCTGTACGAATGGGACGAACTGGAAATCCTTTGGAGCGAGGAAGACCGCAGTCGATTTCGCTCGGTGTATGACCTTGTCCGCGATGTGAAACTCCATGGGTATTACGGCGGTATCCGATTGGTGAAAGCCACCATCAAGAAGTTCGTGGAGTTTTGTGCTTCTCAAGGATATGCCCTGCATAATCGGAACTTTTCCATCCGGTATGAAAGCGACATTCCTCGGGCGGTAGGTTTGGCCGGCTCCAGTGCCATCATTATTGCCACTCTAAGGGCGTTGATGGAGTTCTACGAGGTTCCCATCCCCTTGCGGGTTCAACCCTCGCTGGCTCTTGCCGTAGAGCGGGACGAGCTGGGGATTGCCGCGGGGCTACAAGATCGGGTTATCCAGGTATACGAAGGGCTGGTGTACATGGATTTCAGCCGGGAACGGATGGAACGGCTTTGCGGGTTCGAGTGCGGCGTGTACGAGCCGCTGGATCCCCAACTCCTTCCGCCGCTCTATCTTGCCTATGCCACGGATGCAGGGGAACCGACCGAGGTCGTCCACAACGACCTTCGCGAACGCTGGAAGCGAGGCGACCCCAAAGTGTTGGCGGCCATGGAAAAATTTGCTGCCTTGACCGACGAGTTTCGCCAAGCCCTTTTGGCAGGCGATCAGGAAACGCTCGGCCGACTGATGAATGCCAACTTTGACCTCCGCGAATCGATCTGCCAGATTGCCGATCGACACCGGCAGATGGTCTACACGGCCCGAAAGGTCGGAGTGCCCGCGAAGTTTGCCGGTTCCGGAGGGGCCATTGTCGGCATTTGCCCGGAGGAAAAGTTCGAAGAACTGAAACGGGTTATGGCCACGATTCGTTGCGAGGTGATTCGCCCACAAGTTCTTCCCCCGTCCCGACCGGGCTGAGGGAAACATCCCTGAACCATCTACTGGCTGCCGAAACCTCCGTCGCCGCAGAGTAATCCCGCGGAAGGCCGTCCCTCCGAAACAAAAGCCCGATTTTGTCTGCCCTAAACCTCGGCCCAGCGGACCTTCGGCGGTTTGGATTTGTTTCGTTTCCTAATTGAGGATGTAATTCTCCGGTAATCTTCCAGCGGTCACCTGGGGGATACCTTGCCGAGCACTGAAAAATAGAATCGGCGAACTCGCGGCCTCGGCCGAGGTTTTTGCTTGTACGCTTACCAAAAGGCAACCGCCGACGCTCTGAGGCTTTGGGCAGACCTGGGTTAGTAGCCCGAGGTTTTTCCCGGCATAAAGTTGAAGGATCCTCCCCTTGAATTGCCGGCCGAAGCCGGCGACACTTCAGGAATTGGTAACCTTGTTGATGCACCGTATCAAAGCGAGGGACTCAGGCAAGCGTTTTACACTCTTGGCCAAAACGCGGTAGACTAATCCATGAGCGGACTTCTGGAAAAGCTATACCGGGTATCGTGGGGGCTGCTGACGGATTTTTACGAGATCACCATGGCCTACGGGTATTGGAAGGCCGGCATTGCCGATCGGCATGCCGCCTTTCACTTGATTTTTCGCCAAAACCCGTTTGGAGGAGGGTTCACGGTAGCATGCGGCCTGGCCACGGCGGTCGAATTCCTGCAGGCCTATCGTTTTTCTGGCGAAGATCTGGAGTACCTTGCCAGTCTTAAAGCTGGCGACGGACGTCCTCTTTTCGAGCCCGCCTTTCTCGATTACCTCTCTACCTTGCGGATCACAGCCCAAGTGGATGCTGTCCCGGAAGGAACCGTTGTTTTTCCCCACGAACCGCTCGTCCGGGTGATCGGTCCCTTGGCCCAATGTCAGCTCATTGAATCAGGGCTTCTGAATATTGTGAATTTCCAGACGTTAATTGCCACCAAGGCGGCCCGAGTGGTCCTCGCGGCCCGAGGACAACCCGTGCTCGAGTTTGGTCTGCGGCGGGCTCAGGGAATCGACGGAGCAATGTCCGCCACACGGGCAGCTTATATCGGTGGATGTGTGGCCACCTCGAATACCCTCGCGGGTCGACTCCTGGGTATCCCCGTCCGCGGAACTCACGCCCACAGCTGGGTGATGTGCTTCGACTCGGAGCTGGAAGCATTTCGGGCCTTTGCTCGCACTTTGCCGGCCAATTGCATCCTGCTTGTGGACACTTATCAGACTCTTGAGGGTGTCCGGCATGCGGTGGAGGTGGCCCAAGAGTTGGCAGCCACCGGCCATCGTTTGGTAGGGATTCGGCTCGACTCGGGCGACCTGGCCTATCTGAGCCAAGAAGCCCGGAAAATCCTCGACCAGGCCGGCCTTACCGATGCTGTCATTGTCGCGTCCGGCGACCTCGACGAACGGATCGTTGCCTCCTTGCACGAGCAAGGGGCCAAAATCGACGTCTGGGGAGTGGGCACCCGACTGGTCACAGCCTACGACGAACCGGCTCTTGGAGGGGTTTACAAACTGACCGCCGTGGCCGATGCCCAAGGTCGATGGGTGGACAAAGTCAAAGTCTCCGAACAAGCCGTCAAATCCTCCACCCCAGGCATCCTTCAAGTCCGTAGGTACATCCGAAATGGGGAGGCCATCGGCGATGCAATCTTTGATGAACGCTATCCCCCCGCGGCAGAATGTGTAATTGTGGACCCGGCCGATGCCACCCGCCGAAAAACTTTGCCAGCGGCAGCCGAGAAAGAAGATCTCCTTATTCCCATTCTTCGCGATGGTCACCTCGTTTCGCCCCTTCCCTCTCTGGAAGAGGCCCGCCAGCGAACCCAGAAGCAACTTGCTCTTTTTCACCCGGCAATCAAACGGTTTATCAATCCCCATGCTTATCCCGCCGGGTTGGAATTAAGTCTTTATGAACGGAAGTTCCGTGCTATCCTTCGACAGCGAGGTTATATGCCGGCGGAAAACCCGGGCAACCTCCAGGATACCTCCCCCGGGCCTCCAACTGCCGGAAATCAACCCGTGGCCAGCTCCTAACTGGCATAGATTCGTTTGATTAACGCTTCGTTCTGGGTGACGGTTTTTTCGAGAGGTTAAACCGCCCGTGATGAGTGGTGTCCCCAGAGTTTTCCTCTTGGTTACAATCAGGAAGCGGAAGTGAAATAAACATCGTCAGGCACGCTGAAATATCGACGTCTTGCGAAACTTGTTAGCCCTTGCCTTTGCGAAAGAATTTGCCCGGCTTCCCTTTGGAAAGGTCCTCTCCGATAGGGACGAGCCGGTTCGCTGGAAAACGGGAGTAGAAACGAACTTCTGAGAGGTTCCGATGGAGAAGATTGTCGTTGCTGGTGCCGCGTTGAACCAACTGCCCCTCGATTGGGAGGGCAACCGCAGACGGATCCTGAGGGTCATCGAGGAGGCCCGCCGTCTGGGGGCTACTGTGGTCTGTCTGCCGGAATTATGTCTTTCGGGCTACGGCTGCGAGGATGCTTTTCTCTTTCCGAGCACCCCGCGATTGGCCGAGGAAAGCTTGCAGCAACTCCTGCCCCATACCCGGAGGATGATCGTGCTGGTAGGGCTTCCCGTACTTTTTGAGGGAAAGCTCTACGATGCGGCAGCCCTTTTGGTGGATGGTAAGATTGCGGGCATCGTTTGCAAGCAAAACCTTCTCTGCGATGGCCTGCGGCAGGAGTATCCCCGGTTTCACCCTTGGCCAGCGGGCAAGCATAGAGAGATCCGGCTGGGAGATGCCACCGTTCCCATTGGCGATTTGTCGTTCGATTGCGGTGGCATCCGGATTGCGGTCAAGATTGGGGCCGATCTTCCTATCGATCTGCCCGACTCACCCGACAGCCATCCCGACTGCGATTTACTTCTGAATCCCGTGGCCGAGCCCTTTGGTATAGGGACCTTTGCCCTCCGCAAGGAGCGGTTAGCTGAGCTGTCGGCCCAGTGGGATCTTCCTTTGCTTTCGGTCAATCTCCTGGGCAATGAGGCCGGCCGGGTCATCTACGACGGAAGTGTGATCATCGCCGCAGGCGGGAAACCCGTTGCCGTCGGTCCCCGGCTAACCTTCCGACCGATTGAACTTACCGCTTGCGGGATCCCCGTTGAACAAAAAAGCACCTTGAGTTCCTTGTCGAAATCCCAGGCTAGCTTCCAGGGGTTATTGGGATCATATGTTCACCACCTGAATTTTGCATGGCCTGAAAAACCCGTGGCAGAGGTCCCTTCGCCAATGCCGGCTGCTTGGGAACAGTCGCCCCATGTGGTGCACGAAGAGGTTGCTCGGGCTTTAGCTTTGGGGCTTTTTGACTATATGCGAAAAGCCCGGGCCAGGGGATTTATGGTCAGTCTTAGTGGCGGAGCCGACTCCTCGGCTGTGGCATGTCTTGTGGCCCTGGCGATCCACTGGGCTTATCGGGACCTGGGCCGAGAGGGTTTTCTTGCCACGCTCGACTATTTTCCGGAACTGGGCCAGGCCAATTCTCCCGCAGAGATGGTGGGGCGGCTCCTCCGATGTCTCTATCAACCTAGCCGGAATAGTAGCGAGGCATCTTTTCGCTCGGCCCAAGCGGTAGCTCAGGCCTTGGGAACTCCCTTGGAGGTGGTGTCGATTGATCCTTTCGTGGAGCGGTATGTGGCGGAAGCGGAGCGAATTCTCGGCCGACCTCTCACGTGGCAGCACGATGACATCGCCTTGCAGAACATTCAGTCCCGGGTTCGCGGCCCGATGGCTTGGCTCCTGGCTAATGCCGAAGGCAAGATCCTCCTTGCCACGGGGAACCGGTCGGAGGCCATCGTCGGCTATGCCACGATGGACGGCGACACCTGCGGAGGAATCACCCCTTTGGGGAGCTTAAGCAAAGCTTTTCTGCGAAGGTGGCTGCGGTGGCTGGAGCAAGTAGGCCCGGCGGACCTCGGCCCCATCCCTGCATTGGCCGAGGTCAATCGTCTTACCCCTTCTGCCGAGTTGCGACCCCCAGAACAGGCTCAGACCGACGAGGCGGACCTCATGCCCTACGAGGTCCTTGAAGCTATCGACGAGGCGGTCTTTCGCGATCGTTTACCCTCGGAAGAACTTAAGGAGCGACTTTCCAAAAAGTTCCCCGCTTACTCTCCTTCCCAACTTGCCTCCTGGGTGGAGCGTTTCCTGCGGCTATGCGCGCAAAGCCAATGGAAACGGGACCGGCTAGCCCCCGCCTTCTATGTAGGCGACCCTTCCCGGCAGCCGTGGACTACCCGTCGCTTGCCGCTACTTTCCCCCGGGTTCATCCCCGAAAGTGGCCAGGAGGAATCTCGGGACTGACTGGCGGCTGGCCTTCGCCGTCTATCTGTCCGAAACCCACCGCGAAAGATGTGCTTTCCACCTCCGGAAGCAGTGATTACATTGAGGAGGACAGCGGCCAAGGCGGCATTTGCTCGCCGGATCAGGTTATTCCGGAGGTGGGCAGATGGATGATATCGTCAAACAGGCACTTCAATCTCAGTTTGGTTTTAAGCTTATCCGGCGGATCGGGCGGGGTGCCTTTGGCGAGGTGTGGGAGGCCCGGACCGCCAGCTTACCGAAGAAGACTTTGCCCGCTTCCACCGCCCCGACCTCGTCCGCCAAATCTTGGAAAAGAGCTTTGGCAATCTCTAAGGTCTGGGTTTTCCGAGGATGACTGCCACTAATTCTTTGAGAGGCTTTAGAATCTGAAAACAAATACACCACCAAGGTTCCGTGAGGCAACTTCTCAAAAAAATTAGCCGCGCATAGCAAGCGGCAGGGAAAGATCCAAGCAAAAAGGTTCGTTTTTCGGCGGTTCACGAGGTTCGATCACCCCACAAACAATCGGCACCGACCGGATTAGGAGCATTTAAAATCGCGATTCCCGCAAAATCCCTACTCTGCAACCCTTCTATTCCGAATTTGCTCCGTGTATCTGCGGAACAAATCCACAGAAGGCAAAAGACCCAAGAAGGACAGGGCAACGCAAACCCAGATCGCTACCTGAGCCAAGGTAACCAAGATGGAGAACAAACCTGTGGTTAAAGCGAGGAGGAATTGAATGAGCACCATAACAAGATTTTCGATAGAAATCACTTGGCCGCAAATGTTGGCCCAGGACTGACTAGTCCATAACCCATAGCAAGTGGCGAAAAGAAACAGGGCGTAGGCAGCAATCAGGAAGCCCGTAAAACTGAGCACTTCTGTGCCAACCTGAGCGACCAGACGTAACTGGCGTGCACCGTGTGGGGGTCCAATTCCCGCTGTTTCGCCGAAAGGTCCAAGTGCCTGCGCAACACCGGCAAGCACACCAAGGTAATCCAATAGTTCAGTCAGTGTACTTACAGCCCCACCAATACTGAGCAGCGGAATGCCCCAAGAAAGAACCCAGTAAAACACGATTAGAACCACCGGAAGCAGACGCCGGACAGGCCTGAGCGATGTGCTCTCAGCTGGACGCTCCTCTCGGGAAAGGCCGAGAGGTTAGGGAGGCTGCCACGCAGCTGCCGCTCCAGATTCTTCAACTGCCAACCCAAAGGGTAAAGGATCAAATACCGGCTCTTCCCGGAGACCGTACATTTCGCCTTGGAGGTTGTATACTTCAGCTTCTTCCCAAGATGACGTAGATTAAGTAGCCATTGTGCCGGAGCGGGTGGAGAACAACGGTACCTCGGAGGGTACCAGGGGTGGAGTGACCTTTAAGGAGGATTCCTGCTGCGACTGCTGGGAAATCGAACCGGGGCGAGCCTCTTCGGGAGGCGATAAGGTGAACCGGTGCTTACAGCTTGGACAAGCAGCTTGCCGGCCGAGGTGCTGCTCCTTAGCTTTCAATTTGGCCCCGCAGTTCGGACATGGAACGCGGACGCTCATGGGACTCCCTCTTGTGACCCAAAACAGGGGTTTCTCCAGCAAATGCCAGAGATGCGGTTGAATAAAACCTCCGAAAAAACCAGGGATAAGAAAGCCAGAAGCCGTACCCAATTCTTAGAAATTTCTCCCACCCTGCCCCGTCGAGATAGCTTCCTCCTTGATGAAAATACCTTAGCCCGAGGACTGACAGATCCCCGTGCCCTGCTTCCTCACGGCGAGAATTTTCGAACAGCTCGGGCATCGTTATCCGACGACTCGGAGGGTCTATCCGGCCCGATTTTAGTATAACCCCTCTTGAAGCAGTCGCGACTCCCCAGGAGCTGGAGTGCCCCGGGGGTGCCCTATGGTGCCGCAAAAATTCCTGGAAAATTTGCTATTTTGCCAAACTTTCGCCTTTGCCAGGTTTTCGAGCGTTGCCCGCATCGGGATGGCAATGCGTAAGACCGGTGTTCTTAATCAGGCTGATCGGAGGTAGCAGGAGTTCACAAATTTCCGAGCCCGAACTCTTTCAGCGATCAATGCTTACACCAAGTCCGCGGGAATTGGAGGCTCCAACCTGCCAAGGCAATCTCTGAACTGCCTTTCCGGTTAGAAAACCCAGGTGGCATACGTCGCAGTCCCAGAAAACCTATTTGGCATATGTGAGAGTCTCAGGTCTGTGCATGCCGGGCCGCAAGTGTTGCATCTCAAATGGCCCAAAATGTGTAGGCTCGCGGATTATCGGGACGGGTGTCGGCCTTAATCGTTGGTGTGAATATCTGTCCAGGCTCTTATCCGGTCTGTTATACACCTCTGTTAAGCGGCAAAGAGTTATCTCGAAAAGGCTTCTCTGACTAATCCCTCGCGAGTGTGTGAGTAGTCCGCAAGAACCCCAATAGATTTGCTAAAAGGGGCGGTACTGGGCGGCAAATTGGGTCTAAATCTCTGATGGGTTAAGTAATCCGCAGTGCTCAGTTTGTGCAGAGTGTTCAAAAAAATACCATCGGAATTTGCAGGCTATCGCTAGCAGAGTGGCGAGCCCCTACCTGCGAGGTGGTGCTTCGGAGCAGTGAATGGATGTCAACTGCAAAAGACGGCCCGGAAAGTCTGCCCGGAAAATTTGCAACTTTCGAGCCAATTCCGCCTAGCGGGATTGGACCAGAGATTCTGGGAAGGTTATACGCTTGGAAAATTTGCGTTTTCTCATTCCTCGAGCAAAAGGGATGCATCTGTGGGAGGGAAGGTTCCTTGCGTCGGGAAATATACGCGATAGAATCAGTTGCCGGGGCTTCCACCTATAGGTTCCCAGGTCACTCGCTGCGATAGGGACCGGGAACTTTGAAAGCTCGAAGAGGATCCATCGTGAGTTGGGGGACAAAATCGCGGTTGACGTTCGTGGAAGGAGCTGCGTCGAAAGGTTCCACACTAAGGGGCCAGGAGCATCGTGGCAGGGAAAGGACCTGCCTTTAAGAAGTGGGGGTTCCGAGCGATTTCCGAAAGTCGGCAGTTATTAAGTTTACCCGCACGTAGGCAGGCGGAAGGCGTTTCGGTCAGAAAAAGGCAGGGTGCCAGGAGAGGTGGCAGACTCGCAGTTTGAAAGTTATCAGGGATCTGGTACATCGGTACAGTTTGGGAAGTTGTCTGGTAAGGAAGGAGAAAAACTTATGAGTGAAAGTTCCAGTGCAGGGAAAAGTCAGGCTCAGGGTGAAGCGAGAATTTCCTCCGTGGGTTTGGCGAGGGGTGCGGTTCTCGGTACTGCGGCCGGGCTGAGCGTCGACCGGGCGGCTCATGCCTCCAGCAGCGACCAGATCCGTATTGCCTTGATCGGGTGTGGAGGTCGAGGTACGGGAGCGGCCGTCAACGCCCTCCGAAATGCTGCCACCAAGAATGTGAAACTGGTGGCCTTGGCCGATGCCTTTCCCGAGCCATTGGAAAATAGCCTACGTGCGATCACCGCTCAATGCCCTGATCAGGTTGACGTTCCTCCGGAGCGACGATTTGTCGGCCTAGATGCTTACAAAAAAGCGATCCACTGTGATGTGGATCTTGTGCTTATTTGTACACCCCCAGGGTTTCGACCTGCTCAGTTCGAGGAAGCTGTGCGAGCAGGGCGACATGTGTTTATGGAAAAGCCGGTGGCCGTGGATGCTCCGGGAATCCGCCGGATCCTAGCAGCCAACGAAATCGCGAAGCAGAAAAAATTGGCCGTGGCCGTCGGCCATCACCTCCGCCATGAGGTGAAGCACCGGGAGGTCATCCGCCGGATTCACGACGGAATCATCGGCTCGGTACGGTTTGTGCGGATTTACTTTAACTCCGGCGGAGTCTGGTTCCGTCCCCGAAAGCCTGACCAAACGGAGATGCAATTCCAGGTATCCAATTGGTATTACTTCACCTGGCTATCGGGCGACCACATCGTGGAACAGCACGTGCATGACATTGACGTGGCCAATTGGATTCTTCGGGCTCATCCCATTCGGGCATGGGGCATGGGCGGCAGACAAGTCCGCACTCCCGAATGGGGCAAAGCCCAGGGCTATGGTGCCGATGCGGTGGGAGAGATCTTCGACCATCACTCGGTCGAGTTCGAATATCCGGATGGGGTACGGGTTTTCAGTGTGTGTCGACACATGCCCGGCTGTTGGAATGCCTTCCTCCAAGTGGCCCACGGGACGAAGGGAGTAGCGGAGATCGAAGGCCATGGGCCTGGCCGGATCCTTCTTCCCGGAAAGGAACCTCTTCGTTGGGAACGTGGTCCGGCCGGTCATCAGGTAGAAATGGACGATCTTTTTGCCGCCATCCTGTCC
>Ga0272449_1002264_pt1 | contig 18142 bp, 22 predicted proteins | sample YNPCB0241_FD_198679 | JGI IMG/M metagenome (GOLD analysis project Ga0272449, IMG submission 198679) | Hot spring sediment microbial communities from Yellowstone National Park, WY, United States - YNP-CB-024-1 | ecosystem: Environmental > Aquatic > Thermal springs > Hot (42-90C) > Sediment... | reverse complement strand
ATATTTGGAGATAAAGTCAATGAACTCATTCCATAAGCCTTTCTTTGGTGATGGTGCAGGTTTAGGCTCTAAAAGTGCTCTAATCTTTCGTAGTTCTTCAAGTATTTCATCATCTTTTGCCAAAGCACCACCAATGGCATATTTATTATCAACCAAATATAAACCTTGCAAGCAGAGTTCCAAAAAGCTAAGCATCACATGCAGCTTAAACGCAAGGCAGACCTATCTACGTTATGCAAAATACTTTACGAAGCGAAGAGATGGATTATTAACAGCCTAAGATTTCCTTTTTCCTTGCCTATCTGGTTTGTCTAATGGTCTTTTAATTTTAGGCTTGTATTTTTCATATACGCTGAAAATTATTTAAGCTCTTCTTTCATTATTATGGTTAGATTGAAAACAAAACCCTTTACCCTTCCTTTAAAGGTCATGGTTGAGGCTGAAGTAAACCCATCGGAAGATGCCAATAAAGTGAAGACGGCTATCCAAAACATCATTAAACAAATTGAACTAAATTTCTCACAAAATAAAATAATAGCTTCAACTAACGATGAGAAGAGCTTATATTTGATTTATGAGCAGATAAGAGATAAGCAGATATTATCAGTGGCAAGAAGGTTGCTATTAACAAATATGGTTCAAAATACTACATATCTTTTATTGAACAAACAAGCAGCCTTTATGGGATGTTTGAATATCTGTGAGGATGAAAACGAGTCTCCGCTAGGCCCTATAAAACTCATAATACAAAGCCCTTATATCGATGAATTCATAGAATGGTTAGCCCCGGAGTGGTGATTATGGCAATAGTAGGCTTGTCATCTCTTTACATAGTATTGAAAGAAGAGCCATTTGAAAACTTGATAAAAGATATAACATATGATAGAGAAAATAAAGAGAATCCTGATGTTTGGGAGATAGTCGATGAGGCTCATCATTCTCTAACTCATAAAAATCTTAAATCTATTCAGGATCTATCTTCACAAGGTTACTCCTTTACTGTTCACTCTCCTTATTGTGAGATTAACATCGCTGATCTGGAGGCTTCTAGACGAAAAGAATCCTTGTCAAAAGTGAAGAAATCGATAGACTCAGCAGCAAGAATTGAAGCTAAAGCCTTGGTTTTGCACCCAGGCTTAAAGGGGAAGAATCCGATAATAGCTCAAAGATTGAATGAGGAATCGATTGTAAATCTTTACGATTATGCTGAATCCTTTGGATTAACATTGGCCCTTGAGAATATGACTCCTAACCCACAGAACTTTATGACAAAGCCTATAGAATTTGAAGAATTATTAAAAAGAAGTAAAATCAAATTAAAGGTAACTTTTGACATAGGGCATGCTCATATAGGAAATTTGGTGAATGAGTTTATATCGAAGCTTTCAGATAAATTCTTCATAATTCATACCCATGATAACCATGGTGTGAAGGATGAGCATCTTGGTATAGGGGATGGTTCTATTGATTGGAATAGTTTTACAAAGAAACTTATGGAGCTTGATTTTAGAGGAATTTATATAGTTGAGTCTGTTGATAAGCCTTTTGAATCTGTAGCAAGGTTGAAAAAGCTGCTAAGTCCAATTTAATCTTTATATGGAACATCTATTACTAATTGGTCCGATGCTGCTATTACGTTTGGGTGTATCTTCAAAGCTTGAGACACTAGATTACTAACATCTTCGTATCTTGCACTAAAATGGGTTAAAATTAGCAAATTAGCCTCCGCATCCTTTGCTAATTGAGCAGCTTCTACACTTGTTGAATGCATATTCTCTTTAGCTTTATCACTATACTCATCGCCATAAGTTGAATCAAACACTATGACATCAGCTTTAGAGAAGAACTTTGTTAACTTAGCATTTGGTCTAGTATCACCAGATATGCCTATCCTTCTTCCTGGCCTTCTAGGTCCTAATACTTGATCAGGAGTTATTATTTTATCATTTAATTTTATGCTCTCACCATTTTGTAATCTTGACCATAAGATTCCCTTCGGTATTCCAAGCTTTAGCGCCTTTTCAGGATAGAATACTCCTGGTCTATCAAACTCTTCTAGCAAGTATGAGTAAGCTCTTATAGAGTGTTCAGCTAAGCAAGCTTTAACGACATAATCCTTCTCCTTTACAATTATTCCCTCTTTTGATTCATTTACATTAATTTCAAATGTAAGACCAAACTTAAGGTATCTTATATTGTGTTTTAGAAAGCCTATAATCCCCCTCGGCCCATAAATATCCAAAGGCTTATCCCTATTGAGCATAGACATTGTTTGTAAGATACCCAGCAAGCCTACTATATGGTCTCCATGAAAATGAGTTATGAAGATCTTCGTCTTTCTGTTAAAGCCAAGACCAGCTTTTATCATCTGCCTTTGGGTCCCCTCGCCTGCATCGAATAATAGCAATTCATTTCCTCTCATTATAGCGATTGATGGTAAGCTTCTTTCAACAGTTGGTACTGATGATGAAGTGCCAAGAAATATCAGTTTTAATTGCACCAATCGTTTTCCTCCTTAAAATCTAAACTAAATCGTAAATTTTTATTAAAATAATTTTATCCTTGAACATTATTCTTCTCTATACATTCTTATGCTAAGCACGAATATCCAAAAAGATGCTAGAATAATACTAATCATTTCAGGAATAGCCACGCCTGATAGATTAACAATAGCCCACCCAATCCAACCACTAAGGCTGATAATGCCCACCAAAAAAGTAAATATACCTAAGAACCTAGTTGCCGTACTCAAAGAAAAGTGGATTCCAAAAATAATTAAGGATACGATAAGTAATGTAAAGAATGCTAAAGAGAAGTAGAAGTGAACTAAGCCAAAAGCCTCTGAGAACACACCGATCCCTATAAGGGATAGAGAAGATAGTAATAGCGAGATCGAACCAACAAACCCAAGAAGATTTTTTCTATTAATTCTAGCTAATCCGATAATGAAAAGAGAAGCAAGAATTCCTGAGACGATTAATCCAAAGTTGAAGAGTGGGGCTACGTTTGCAACACCCAGATCACTGATGGCATTATCTGTCCAACTGAACCATGGTGAGAGAGCTATTGAGATGCCTATAGATACTAGTGCCCATGCAGGAGCCATAATTCCAAAGCATGCTGCAACCCTTTGACTAATTATCTTCCTTAAGATAAATACCATCAAATAACACTCCTGTGTGTTTTAATTTTTCATTTTATAGATTAACTAAAACTTCTTTAAAGAAGTTTTCTATACTTTTTAAATTCTATCTCTGGATTTTGCCTTTCAAATGAAAACAGAAATAAATATTAACAATTTTTAGGAAGAAGAATGACGATGAAAGATAGCAATTTTAAACTATTTTCGAGTTTTCAAAGTATTTTAATTGAGCTTTTGCCGTTAAAATTAAGAGGAGTTTCAATTGATCGATGAATTCACTGAAATATCCCCATCAGAGTTCTTCTACAGAAATAGAGATTTAGCTGGGTTCAGTAACCCATCTCGTGCGTTATATTCTACTGTTAGAGAATTTCTTGAGAATAGTTTAGATGCATGTGAACTTCATGGCATACTTCCAGAAATCTTCGTGAGATTAACATCAATGGACTTTGATATAAGTAGCCAAGACCCTAAGGCATACATGATAAAAGTTCAAGACAATGGTCCTGGTATAGATCCTAAGTATGTCCCAAAAGCCTTCGGGCAAGTCTTCTTTGGTTCTAAGTTTCAACTAAGGCAATCAAGGGGCATGTTCGGTATGGGAGGAAAAATGGCTATACTCTATGGCCAAATAACTACAAACAAGCCCGTTCGAATAACCACATCTGTTGATGGAATTCAAGCCTTCACCTTTGATTTGCTCATCGATGTTCAAGAGAATACTCCTATAATATTAAAGAAGGATTCTCATCCTGCTGGAGGCTTTACTGGGACAATGTTAACGTTAACCTTAGAGGGGGATTATTCAAGAGCTTCTCAAAAGATTCTAGATTATTTTAAGCAGGTAGCCATGGTAACACCTTACGCCAATATTACTTTCATAGACCCTTATGGGAGATTGTTCCTTTATGAAAGAGTTACAAAGATCATGCCTACTCCACCTAAAGAAACATTGTTGCATCCTTATGGCACGGATGTAGAGGCTATTCGAAGGTTGATAAAGCGATCAAAAGATGACAGTATGGTAAAGTTTATGTCGAAGAATTTTCACAGAGTTGGTAAGAATATAGCGAGCAAGTTCCTTGACTATGCTGGCTTTGACCGAAACAGAGATCCTAAAACACTATCAAATGATGAAATTACAAAGTTCGTAAGAGCCCTTCACAGATACAATGGTTTTTTGCAGCCAGATGCCAGTTGTCTTTCCCCCCTTGGAGAAGAGATTTTGATGGCTGGTATCAAAAAGGAGTTGGAACCAGAGTTTATAACTACAACAACCCGCCCCCCATCTGCTTACTCAGGCTTTCCCTTTATCGTAGAAGTTGGTCTAGCTTATGGAGGAAAAATTCTCCCAAAAGGATTGAAGCTTTTTAGGTTTGCTAACAGAATACCTTTGCTTTATGATGAGGCTAACGACGTTGTAAGCAAAGTTTTGAATGAAGAAATAGATTGGAGGCGCTATAAGATACCAGAAGATGCACCTTTGGCAATAATAACTCATGTTTGCTCCACTAAGATACCCTACAAGACCGTTGGAAAGGAATACTTGGCAGATAGGCCTGAGCTTGAAGGGGAGTTAAAAAATGCGATAAGAGAAGTACTCAGAAAACTGAGCCTTTATCTATCAAGAAAAGTGTCTATTGAGATGGATAAGCGAAGGTTCAATATATACGGGAAGTATTTGCCATTGATAGCTAAATTCTCTAAAGAACTATCAGGGGCGAAGAAATTACCAGATTACAAGAAGTTACTAGAAATGAAAAAGTTTCAAAAGGATATTGAAGAATACATAATGTCAAGTGATCAGTAAAGTAAGAATTTAATTTTTAATGAATTTCATTTCTTTAAAATTGTTCAACCCCGAACCTACACTTGCTTAAAAGAAAAATATCAATTAAATGTTTAACAGGAATTTTGATTCCTTTGTATGCCACATAGAATATTACGCCATTTTCAGGCATGTTACATGAATCTTTGTTTGGCAAAATTTACAAATTGTTTTTAATTTCCTCTTCTTTTCTTTTGGTGATAGATTAAGCAACTCTATGGACCTTACTAAGACGAGAGGGTGCTCATGAGGAAAATCAGATCCAAAGATAACTTTTGATGGTCCTAATGTCTTTACTGCGCGATCTATAAAGAAGTAGGTATTTCCAGAAGTCTCTAGGTAAACATTATCATACTTTCCTGATAGCACTAAAGCCTTCTTCAAGCGATTTATATCTAAACGATAAATGCCTTCAATCTGTGGATTACCACTAATAGCTTTCTTATCCCTTCAATCCTTAACTTAAAGTATTTGTAGGATCTTGCTTCATTAAATCTATGGCATTTACTACATTATGGTCTTGAAAACTTAAATATCATCAGGAATGGTGTCGAACCTATCTTCTTTACTGCATGTTTAGAAGCTAGTTCAGCCTTTATAACCTCTATCACTATCTTTTCTCCTACCAAGTTTGCTATAGAACATGATTTTATCAAGAGGAGAGCTTCCTCTGTATTCACAAACTCTCCTTCAAAATAATTCGGTGAGATGTGCATCTCTATCTTTTCATCTCTTATAGTCTTTCCTATGAGACCCTTATCACAAATGTTAACTAGTTTTAACCCTTGCCATTCTATTATCCTTGCCACGTAGCACTTTTCTTTCTTCAAAACTATCACTTTGATTTAGTTGGCGACCTTGCACCACAAGCTTCACAGACCAAGAATTGTAATCTCTTGAGTTTATCAAAATGTGTATCAGGGCTTCCGCATACAGGGCAAATTACAAAGTCTTTTACATATCTATTGATCAAAACTGAAAAGGATTGAGGCTCCTTCCTCCCTATGAAGATGGCTCTTTCTCCATCCAAAGATACAGCCGTTGCCAACTCCTTAGCCAAAAACATCAATAGATGATCAGGGTCCCTTCTTAAAATGTGAGGAAAATCCATAAAGTTCCTGAAAATTGTCTTATTACCTACCCAAAAGATGTCAGGCCTTGGAAGTTCGAGCCTAACAAATTTACCCTCAGACTTTATCATATTTTGGCTACTCTTCAACCTTTTCAGCATATCTTCGTATGATAGGGTCACTCCCACTCGCTCCTTAATTTAGTTCGATTAAGGAGTATATGAGTTTTGCATCATAAAAAGAATTTGTTTCTGAGAAGATTCTAATCGAAAAGTATTTTTGAATCAAGGTTTAAGAACGTTAAAATGTGGATGATAACTAAATATAAGAATAACTAAATATGAGACTAAGAGGTTCTGATTTATGAGTTTTTTGAAGAAGCTTAAGGAAAAGGTGACAAAACCCAAGGCTAACGTATCGTTAAACCTTAACAAGAACATGTTTACTTTAGGAGAAGACTTAGAAGGTGTTCTAATCGTGGCATCGGAAGAAGAATTTGACATAATGGAGATAAGAGTGGAATTTAAATGCATTGAGAGTAAGAAGAAAGGGAGATGGGAGTGGAATGAACAGACCCGCCGCCAAGAATGGAAGGAATTTTGGGAAACTGCTATATTACATTCTAAAGATGTAAAAATATCTGGTGAACTACATCTTACAGAAGGTTATAAGAAAGAGTTCCTATTTAAAACGAATATTCCAGCAGGCGCCCGAGAAAGTTATAAGAGTGTTGATGGGAGTGTTATTTGGTCTGTTAAAGGAGTTTTAGCCATAAAGGGACGCCCTGATGTTACTAGTGATATAGTCGAGGTTCAAGTGATAAAATCACCTGTAGCACCAACCGTTGTTAAAGAAATAGTTCGTGAGGTAGTTATGATTCCGTGTGCTTACTGTGGTAAATTAATGCCACAAACATCAACTTTGTGTCAATACTGTGGAGCACCAAGAAAGGCATGAATAGCAACAAAAATCACATTCTTACTTCATTAAAGAGAATTTGACGCTAAAGTAAATCATCCTTGTCCTTTTTTAATATATACAGTAGGCATCATATAATGATGATCATTATGGGCAGAATTAGTGTAATGATAGGACTATGGTTAGTCGGCTTCGTAATTGGCTTCATAGGCTTCATACTCTTTACCGCTCTTGCTCAAGCATTGATGAACCTTCTTCCATTTCTGGCTAGCATGGACAGCTACCTCTTAAGTGCTACTCTATCTGGGTTCGTGGGTTCCATAGTAACAATAATAGCTGTAACTGTCTGGAGCTATTCTTCAAAGAGCTACTAATACAATGACATAAGAATAGTAAACCCCAACTTTTATTCTTGCTAGAGAAGTTTTTTGAATAAAGTCTCAAGTCTTCTTAAGATCTCTTAAGACCTCTTCGATAACTCCCTCTTCTACATCTATATTGAAACTTTCCTTTAGCCTCGATTTGACCCTTTTAGCACTCATTCCTCTAAATTCATCAAGATTATTACAGACTATTCTCCTAATGCTATCCATAAAGTCCCAAGGGAATATAATTGATTTATGAAGAATTTCTTCAATATAATAGTCTGGCTTTATAGTACCTTTAGCATAAAATAATGCTAAAATTCTAATTTCATTAGGCTTTGACGGTGCAATGAATCTAATGGATTGAATACTCCTTTCATCAATTACGTCATCAACTAACAGGATCCTTTTTTCTGAAAGATTTATTTTTAGAAAGCTTAAACTAATTCGATTATCTTGCTTTAAGTCTAGGCTAACAATATCTTTACAGCCCATATAATCACAGAGCAATCTTGATATTGCCCATCCCCCTCTTGAAATCCCAATAATTACATCAGGTTCATATTCTGATTCTTTGATCTTCTTTGCTAAAATCTTACAAAGATTTTGCAACTTATTCCAATCAATTAATTTGTAATTGGATTTTTCTTCATTCATGTCTGATTATTTATGGTAAAGTGCTTCATAAAAGAGTTTAAAAGTTTTATTATACTTTTTTAAGAGCGCGGGAAGAGTTGAAGGAAGAAAGAGCAGAAATAGGAATAATAGGAGGTACTGGCGTTTATGATCCTGGTTTATTAGAAGGTTCAAAGGAAATAAAGGTTTACACCCCTTATGGCAAACCTTCTGATTTAATAACAATAGGTTTCTTCAAAGGAAGGAAGATAGCCTTCATTCCAAGGCATGCTAAAGGTCATCAGATACCTCCTCATAAAATAAACTTCAGAGCAAATATTTGGGCTTTAAAGCAACTTGGAGTAACGAGGATAATAGCCCCAGCTGCTGTAGGAAGCTTAAAAGAAGAGCTGAAGCCTGGAGATATAGTTATACCTGATCAATTCATAGATAGAGCCATAGGAAGAGCAAGTTCTTTTTATGATGGTGGTCAGGTATGTCATATATCTACAGCTGACCCTTTCTGTCCAGAGCTAATTGAGATCGCCTTTAATACAGGGAAAGATCTGGGGCTACCCATTCATAAAGGTGGAACTTGTGTGGTAATTCAAGGACCAAGATTTTCAACGAAGGCTGAGTCTAAATTGTATAGAAGCTGGGGAGCAGATATAATCAACATGACCATGGTTCCTGAATGTGTATTGGCAAGAGAAGCCGAAATATGCTATGTAGCTATAGCAACGATAACTGATTATGATGTGTGGAAGGAAAGGCTTGTCAGCGTTGATGAAATAATAAAGACAATGAAAGAGAATGTCAACAAAACAAGAAAGCTCTTAGAAGCAATGATACCCAGAATTCCTAAGGAAAGAAATTGCATCTGTAAAGATGCGCTAAAGGATGCTATTCTCTAGAAATTAATCCATTATTTTTGACTGATTAAGTTTAATCAACCAAAAATAAGGTTTTTGCCTAATCCATTGTTTACTATTAGATCGTAGTTGGAAATCTTTTATTGTGGTGGTGGGGGCGGGGGCAAATAAGTGAGAGGCGATGATATGCCTTTGCTTGTTAGAGCGATAACCCCTCCTACAATCTTAGCTATTGCTGCTATTAATAGCAGATAAGAGCCTATGGCCAAGCCCCATGATAGTTGTACAATGCCATATTCTCCTATGCTCCCAGAATATGACCCAGTTATTGGGCTTGATGATATTTGATTCGCTATAGTCATGAGTTCTGCTGGAACTTCGCCACCAGCAAAGGATGGTATCATAGATGCAAGTAAAGCCATGAATAATACTATTATTATGACTGGAATAAGAAGAGCAATACCTCCTATAATGTATTTCCTTCCTAGCTGTCTTGAGGACTTTATGCCCATCAAGTCTAAGATACTCAATATTAACAGAGCAAGGATTATTATAAGGAATGGAATCTTCATTCCAAAGAATTGCACTAGACCATCCCCAAGAAGGTTTACTTGCACCCCCCTTATCCCGTCTATCACAAGCACATCTACATTACCATCTGTTGCAAAAGGTCCTGACTGAATGTTTACAGTTGTGAGGTACCATGGTAGAAATAGAGCTATAATCGCTAGAACAATGCTAACTATACCAAGGATTATACCTATGCTTGCTCTTGTCTTTAGATTTGCCCATAATCTTAATCCTTCTTTCCTATGGAGCTTCACTATGCCATAGACTTTCCAGATCACAAGTATGATTATTATCATAGAGAAGATGAGTAAGAAATTCGCGACTAGCCAGTTCATTATAAACCAATTTCCATCTACTGTAAATAGCCCTAACCCCCATGACGCAGGACTTTGCCACTTGCTTCCACTATACTTTGGACCCAAAGGACCATTTCTTCCTCTTAATTCTTCAGCACCTCCCCCCAGAGTTCCCCATCTCCCTGCGAATTCAAGCCAACCTTGTGATCCTATCCCTACTTCACCTAACAATACGACTTTAAGATCTGGATCGTTCCAGTTTATTACCTTCCCATTGGCTCCAACTATGTCACTTTCCATCCCAAGATTACCTTGATACGCTCTAAAATAGTTCGCGTGAGATCCTTTGGCAACATAAACTTTAGGATGAGTACCATCAATTTTTTCTACATTGCCCCATAAGGTCTTCTCTCCGCTCTCATGTTGTGAATATGAGGCATATAGGGGCTCTTCACTACTATTCAATATAATCTCGATGACTTCCCAATCCCCTTGATGATCGTTCAGAGGTCCGTTGTTAAAAGCGTAGAACAGCCAGTATTGGATTATGACATAGTTTTCACCATTTGCCATGTCTGGCTTAACACGGGCATAAACAAAGTATCCATTTGCATCCTTCCATTGGTTATAGTTTTGGGAAATTTCCTCAAAGCTAAGACGGTTCTCTAAGAAGTAGTTGTCATTGATATTGGTATACATAGATATCTCAGCTATAGTCGGTGATGTATCTATTATAGTAATACTGTTTCCAACCTTTCTTTTTAGGATAGAGTTGGAAAGATGATACTCGATAGACGCTGGGTAAAATAGTTCTCCCTCTACGAATTGTAACGTTGGCAAATAGGTATTTGCTAGATTTGCTTCATGAGCATCGTCTAATCCATCGCCATCAGAATCTACCCCAGAACGTTGACTGGAGCAAAGACAAAGAGAAGGGAAAAGGACAAGAGAATGATTATTCTTTTGTAATTTTTCTCTGTTTTTACCATACTTACTCTTAACAACACAGATTCTTGTTTATAATAAACTTTGTGTTTCTTTAACAAATTTCCAGAAAGAACAATCTTCAAGATAAGCTCTTTATAATACTTTCATCCTATACAACTTTATAAAACTTATATCAAAATCTAAAAAGATCGCTAATAATAGTACTGATAACTTGGCAGTATCACTTTAAGTAAGCTTTTCCAAAGTCAAAGGCAAGCTTTCTTTCTTCGACTAAACCACAATCAACACATCTCACTTTCTGATCAATCCTGTTTACATTTCCTCCACAAAAGCTACATCTCGTATATATGACTCCGTTCTCATTGCCGTTTATAGAAAGATGAACTATAGCATTCTTATAGCTTGTAACCTTTGCCCTGATGATATCGCCAAGCCTACAAACGACCGCCTTTTCTTTTCCTTTCTTGATTTGTTTTTCAGGTTTTAAAATGAGCATTCCTGTGAAATTACTGGAGCTCCTCTCATCGTTTATATAGTAAATTTTTATATTGACAATATTGCTCTGTACAGCATCTACCTGTCCTACCACGCTATCTCCAACTTTAGGTATCCTAATCTTTTTTAAAGGCTCTACCTTGACTTCTTTTTTCTTCTTGTCATAATTCGCCAATCCTAGTTTTAATGCCCTGATCGAACTTCCATTCACATAAGTCCCTTCACTAGAGCTGAACTCCTCTATTACAGCAAGCTTGTCTCCTGGGACTACTCTCTTTAATTTTTCTGTAATAGAACGATGATTTGGCAAGATTGTAAGAATATTTAATGCCCGTTAATAAAAGTTTTAAATCCAAATACTTCTTTGAAATATATTCTTAAAATCTTTACCATCCATTATCCTGATAAGAGCTTCGGCTTGAAGAGCTGATAAGACTGGCTTATCAAAACTTTCACCATTCATGGAAATTCTTGGGCAGGCTGTCTGTACAAAAGCATCTATTTTCTTTAGCTGGATCAAATTTTCATTGTTAACCTCGTGCAAGGCTATGAATAAAACCTTTTTACCACGCTTCTCTAACTCATCCTTAATCTTCCAAGCCCTCTCTAATCTCTTTTGTCCTTCCTTTAAACCTATAATTACTCCAATTGTGTTTGCATCTAAAGCTTTGTATACTGAAAGTATGGCTTTTTTTAATAGATGCGAAGCCATTGGTGTAACATCCAAAACCTCTTTATAATAAGGGTCTAGCATAAAAGTGGGCTTATTCGTGGCTAAAGCTATTCCTATAGCATGAAAAGTGCTCTGACCTAGAAAGGCAAAAGCTCTAACATTCTCTCTAATTTCAAAGGCTGTATGAAAATCACACCCAAATACTTGACCATTCCTCAGGAATCCTTTACCCTTGCCAACAAGTACTTTAACGCCTTCTTCCCTTAAGAAAGACCCAACTTTTTCGATCTTATGGATATGTGGAGCTATTGTGCAAAGTCCAATTATTTCATATTTTTTAAGCGTTGGTAGTGAGGTTTTTAAGACTTCATCAAACTCCACATCGTCTATTGCATCTATTAAAATTGTATTCTTGCCTATTCTTTCTAAAGCAATGTTATGACCTATGTGGAATGCTATGTTAGCTTCTAACCTTTCAGCTTCTTCATCGACAGTATCACATATACCATAGCAAGGATCAGCCACGGTTATTGTCGCTACGTTAAATAATTCTTGAATCTTAAAGGCAAGTTCCTGTACCTTTATCATGATACCTTCAGGCGCATTTAAAACAACAACCTTTGGATTTCTTTTTCTAATTTCTGAGAATATCTTCTCCTCATCTATCCAGATCATTCTTATTCACTTAAATAAGATTAAGAAATGAATTCTAATCAGACATTATTTCTCTTTGACCTCTATTATATTTTGCTTTAAGGGAATTTCTTTTATATAAGTAGGAATGGGCAATTTGCTGGCTGCCATTTTTAGAGCTTCTTTCGCTGCTTGTAAATTCTCTTTTTTTATGCTTAATTCAAGAATTGTATTGTCAACTTCTACCCTTGCTGCAAGACCAATGGGTTTCCCAAAAGCCCTTCTCATGCCCTCTTGAAGCCTGTCAGCACCAGCTGTAGCTATCATCTTATTTTCTCTAAGCACTATATGAGGATAAATCTTGACAAGAAGATAGTAATTACCTTCTCCTATCTCTGCTAATTTCTTGTTCAAAGCAACTCTTGCAGCCTCAATGGCGTTATGCCTTATCTGAGCCCTTTCTTTAGCCCTTAATTCAAGTTTAAGGTCATAGTCTTGACTAGGATTACCAGTAGAAAATTTTGCTATTTTAGGCCTTGGAGCACCGGGTATAAACTCTCTCCTTGTATAAGGCATGCCCTTTATCTCTTTGTAGTTTCTTCCCTTCATTTCCCCACCACATACTACCTTAAGGTTATAATTAAGTTTAGTCTTTGAAAACTTGACATTAATCTAATTTTTTAAACAATCACTCACTCCTGACTCTCCCATAGTTTTAGACGATCCATCTTTGCCTTTGTCCTAGCTCTTTGAAGCATATTATAAACAGTCTTATGAGCGCTTCCTGATGCAAGCATATCTATAGCATCCAAAGCCAATCTGACTTCATCCGCTCTTCCTATAATGCTGACCGTGTGGCCAAAGACCGAGATATAGACATCTGTTAACTCTTCTATTATCCTTCTTGATTTACCTCCTAAACCTATTATTCTTCCTTTTATACGCTCAAGGGAGTTTTGGGACTTTCCAACATAATCTCTCAAATCAATCACATGTAAAACCATTTCTTCATTTAAAAGCTTAAAGGCCCTTTGTGGAGAAAAGCCCCTACCTATCGCTGTTATTATGTCTATGGCTTTAAAGGGTTGTGATTGAGTAATGTCTCCCTTTGAATCTATCTTAACTTCTCCAGTCTTACTATCTATAGACAATAAAACATTACATCTCCGCTCTATTTCGCTCTTTACCGCTCCGTCTTTTCCAACCAAAACTCCTATGCGGTCCAATGATAGCCTTATACTCCTTTGAAAACTCAACTTTTGGTCACCTTTTTTATCAAATCCTCTATAGGTTCCACCTTTAAACCACGCTTAATGAAAAAGCGGTTTATATTATTAAGGTCTCTTATAAGAAATTCTTTTGAGAGAGGATGCCTCACATCTACAGCTGATCCAAAATCAAAAAGGATTAAGCTCTTCCCATGCTTGAATATATTATATTCAGACAAATCTGCATGAACCAAATTCGCATTATTATATAATTTATTTATCAAGTATATTATCTTTTTATAATCACTCTGCTTTACCTCAACTTCATTAAGAAGGGGGGCAGGTTCACCATCATTGCCGATGAATTCCATCACCAATACATTTCTTCTTATAGCCAATGGCTTTGGGACCGGTATCCTTGCTTCATAAGCTGTTAAAAGGTTCTTGTATTCTTTTTGTGCCCAAATCATGATTAGATTGCTTGAGCCATGCTTGACATTTTCAAAGCGTGGATCCCCGATTATGTATGGCAACCTTTTTTTAAATTCAGCTGTGACAGTAAGATATATTTTGACTGCAACTGGGGAGCCATCGTCCTTCTCTCCCCAGTATACTCTTGCTTCTTTTCCTGAACTTACAACCCCGTTCAAATTTCTTAATATGCCTGAGTTCATAAGATAGTAAAGCGTCAATAAAGTAGGCTTATCAAAGACTTCCTCTACAACCGCTAAGTCGGATGAACGATCCTTTATGAGTATCCTATCTCTTTTCTCTATCATGCGTAGCTTACGCTCAAGTCGTTCTTTTTCTTTAATGTAGAGCCTAGAATCCTTTTCAGGCATAATATCATCCTTACTCAAGTAACATCTTACTCTGGGAGCTAGATTGCTTCTTCTCCATCATGTATTGCCTAATATAAATACTACTGGTACTATACATATCGTTTTCTTCCTATTCTCTATCGAGTAAATTATAATGTCCCCTCACTTACTTCTTATGGTCAAGGCTGGTTATGAATTGGCTCCTTTATGAACTTCAAAGCCATCAAAAATCCAAATATGATCAAGATTGAGCATATGAGGAAAGTGTTTTTAAAACCTAAGACTTCAGCCAACCATCCTCCTAAAGCTGGGCCAATTACCCAGCCTAAGTACCAAATCATAGTATACATGCCCATGGCTGTTCCGCGCATTCCTGATGGTACAGTGTCAGCTATCAATGCTGAAGTAGTAGCACCTAAAGCTGACCACCCAACACCTTCCAAGACTTGAATTGGAAAGATTTCTAGAAAGGTTTTGGCTAATGAATAGAGTATAAATACAACAAAAAAGATAGCCATCGATGTTACTAAAATGGGTTTTCTACCTATCTTGTCAGAGAATTTCCCAAAAATTGGAGCAGCGATTACTCCAGATAATGAGCCAAATGTGAATATCAATCCGATCTGTGAAGTTGATGCGCCAAGATCTTTGATATAAAGAGCAAGAATAGAATAGACAATCCCAGAGCAGACCATCAAAGGGAAGATGGATAAATAAATGAGGTACAGGCGCCTTTTATAAGCCAAGATTATCTCCTTTTGGTCCTTTTTGTTAAAGGGTTTTATTAATTGTTATGCTTGGGGAGATCTAAAATAACATCAACGTTCTCTTCGCATTCTTAAAAGATATAAAAATTGTTCTAAACTTATCAGACAAATTACTTTATAATTCCTTTGGTAGATAGTTATTAGCCTTTAACCAGTCTACTTGCGCCAATGTATATCTCCAAAGCACATCACATCTCTCATCGCTCCTGAATTCCCATGGCGCAACCAAAACCACATCATTTTCTCTTACCCATATCCTTCGCTTTATTTTCCCTCTAATCCTTCCTAATCTTACCTTTCCATCAGTGCACTTCACCATGAGATGATCGCTACCCAAAAGCTTTACTACTCTTCCTAATAATTCACCTTTATCCGGTAACACCAAATCCTTTAGTTCTTCTTCACTCAAAACTTTTCTTTTCCCCGTTTCTTATCACCCTAAGAATTTTAATCTAACCAATGAATATTCCATAATCAAGGATTTATCCTTACCGTTTTTATATGGCTCTTTGATGAATATTTAGCCAAAGATTATCATTCCGAAGATTCAACTTCAAAGTCAAAGGCAGATGTTGCTTTTGATACAGTTCCTAATAATTCGATGAGCATGTTTCCTAAGTAAACTTTATCCACCCATGATAATTTTGGCTTGAACTTCACCTTGAACGATACTTCTTGTTCCAACCCGCGTTCACTAATCGATGCTTTTAAAACTAATCATATTCTTAAACTTGTAGGTTTTAACAATTCGACCTTAAAATTTTTAATTTGTTTTCTCTTCTCAAAACAGATGATACTTAGCAACTCAGAAATTCATAAGTACATAAAAGAGAAAAAGTTAGTGATAGATCCTTTTAATGAAGATACAGTGCGTGAGAATGGTATAGACTTAAGGTTTGGAAGTGAAATAGCTAGACTAAAAAGGAGTAATACAATTTTCGATCCTCATGATAAAAATGAATATGAAAAATTCTTTGAGAAAGAGGTTAAAGAATCTTTCATAATAAATCCTTATGAAAGAGTTCTTGTTTGTACACTTGAGTACATAGAATTAAGGGGAGATCTAGTGGGACTTGTGAATCTTAGAAGTTCTTATGCAAGAATTGGCTTAAGCTTACCTCCTACAATAGTTGATACAGGCTTTAAAGGGCAACTAACTCTACAAATCATAGGAGGATCTTTTCCAATAAGGCTATATGCAGGAGATAGGTTTTGTCATATTGTATTGGCAAGACTAATATCAGATTCTATCAGCTATAAGGGGGTCTATTTAGGTCAAAAGGGAGTAACGTATCCAAAGTTTTAAATTAAAATAATTTATAAGTTGAGACTATGAGCTCAAAAAGCACCAAAGAAGGTATAGCTATCAGTAGAAAGAGAGAAATCAAAAAGCTTCTCAAAGAGCTAGGTACGAGAATATATTCAGAAATGGATAAAGGCATCTTTCCTGAGATAAGTTTTCCAAGCAGGTCTGTAAGAAATATTGTTTATGATGAAAAAATAAAGCAATACATCCTCGGCAAAGCTTCTGTAAAAAGATCGACTTATAACATAAAGCATATTCGCCCTTTTACACAATTGATTTGGTTGGCTTTTTTTGCAAACAAGTTGGTGGAGCAAGGAAAGACGAGCACTCTCAGAGATGTTTTCTACTCTGCTCAAGCCTATGATATTGATTTTATAGATCAAGCAGAATCTGATGAAATAATAACAGATTTAGAAGCATTACTCTCTAAAGCAAGAGAGGACTTTAACATCTATCCTGAAGAGCGCTCAGCCATATTTGGCGACCTTACCATAGAGTATACTGTGCCAGGATATGAAGGGAAAAGATTGAACTTAGCTTCTCATCCAGATGGTTACTTAATTGGACCGAGCTTAAGTACTGCTAACTTTATAGATACGTCTGCTGAAATGGTCCTGGCTGTTGAAAAAGGAGGCTTGTTCACTAGGTTTGTCGAAGAAAAGGTGCACAATAGGTATAAAGCTTTGATAATAGATACGGCAGGTCAGCCCCCGAGGTCTACAAGATACATGCTAAGAAGGTTGAATCAAGAACTGGGATTACCAGTCTATATCTTGACGGATGGGGATGTTTATGGAGAGCATATAGCCATGGTAATCATTTCTGGATCTGCGAATGCTGCTCATTTGAGAGAGTTGACAGTACCATCTGCTAAGTGGATAGGTGTATGGGGTAGTGATATAAGAAAGTACAAGCTTCCTAGCGATCCCCTTACAGATATGGATGTAAAGCGCATCTACGAACTTAAGAAAGACCCAAGATATAAAGGAGGGATATGGCAAAGAGAATTGGATGTCTTCTTAAAGATAAAGAAGAAGAGTGAACTTGAAGCCTTTGCCAAATATGGCTTGACAACTATAACTGACAAATACCTACCAGAAAAGTTGGAAATTGCTAAAAGTTTATGAATTTTTAAGCATTATTGAGCACATATTCCTGATCCTTCTCTTCTTCAATTAATCTTCAACGATTCAACAATTTTAAAAAGGAATACAGAAATCTACGAAAATGATGTTATGATAAGATATGAGTAAGTTGTTTAATGTTTTTGAATTTTTAGCTTGTATTTTGGTGCTTCTATGTTGTCTTATTCTAGTCTTTAGCCTCTTTTGGATTTTGTGAAGAGATGGGGTCTTCAAGAGGAATAAGACTTCTTTGGAGGTTAAGGTTCTCGTAGCAATGTTATGTTTTGCAGTCTATCCTATAGGGGTGTAGCTAAGGATGTTGGAGGTATATCCTATGGGCTGGTGTATAGGGCTTTCACAGCAATTATGGATGCTCTACCTAAGCCTGAGAGGAGTAGGTGTGTAGCTGTTGATGAGAATAAGGTGAAGATAAAGCGTAAGGGTGAACCCATATACGTGTTCCTTTGTGCTGCTAGAGATGTTGATACGAA
>Ga0272449_1002262_pt1 | contig 18160 bp, 18 predicted proteins | sample YNPCB0241_FD_198679 | JGI IMG/M metagenome (GOLD analysis project Ga0272449, IMG submission 198679) | Hot spring sediment microbial communities from Yellowstone National Park, WY, United States - YNP-CB-024-1 | ecosystem: Environmental > Aquatic > Thermal springs > Hot (42-90C) > Sediment... | reverse complement strand
ATCCTTTATTCTTACATCCACCATTGACTTCTCATCACCACAGCCTGTGGGATTGAGAAAGTAGTCATTATTATAAAACCCTCCTCCACCTCTCACCTCGAGCCTTTTTGTTGCAGGTCCGGCAGATAAGAGAAAAAATATCAGAAAAAACCTCAGAATATTTAATACACTTCTCATTGACATCTCATTCTATATATGAACAGGAACAGCCTGATGATTTAACTGAGTCTCCTGATAGATCCTCCTCTGTATTCTGGTTATCCTCAGGGGCTTCAAGTGGGGTAAAATAGACAACTATCGTAGTATCAGAATTCAAAATCAATCCACACTCCTTATTCTTCCCGCAGGAGGAGAAGTTATAACCATCAAATCTGCTTTTGTTATTTGCCGTTGCATAGAGTTTCACACTCGCACCCTTCTCAAACCACCCCGTACAATCACTATAGCAGCTCAACCCTGAAGGAACACTATAGACATACCCTCCTCCGCCACCTGAGAATTTTACTGAGAGCTTTACATATTCGGTATTCTGGGATTTCTTCTTGAATGAGGCATATATGGTGTGATTTGAGGTTACATTCGAGAATGTGTATTGACTGACTTTACCAGCTGACTTATTATCTACAGAGACATCGCTTATCTCATAATCCGCATCAGGGATAATTGTGAAGGTCTGAGATCCACCCTTTCTAACTACAACAGAGCCAGATGGTTGAATCCTTCCTCCTGACGAAGAACTCGCATAAATAGTATAAGTAGGCACGGCATTAGAGACAAATTTTGCATATATCGTATGATTGGCTGTAACATTGCTAAATACATATCTTGTAGTTGCCCCCACAGAGACATTGTCAACCAGTACATCCTCGACCGAATATCCGCTATCCGGGATTATATCGAATGCCTGCGAACCCTTTTCCTGAACATATATTGTTCCTGATGGGACTATCTTTCCATATGGACCGGATGAGGCATTTATTGTGTAAGTCTTTACCGTCTCCTTCTCGAAGTTTGCCATAAATGTGAGGGGACCAATAACATTGAACCTGATCGGATTTGTAGTCCCATCCAGATCCCCGCTCCAGTTCTTGAACTGATACCCCGAATTTGGAATTGCTGTGAATGTCACAGTTGTCCAGTAGTCATTCCAGCAACCCGAGGTACAATCTGGGTCTACCCTTCCAAAGGCAGTGTTATTTACGGAGGATTTAAGCAGGTATTGCAGTTTGTAATTCCAGATGATCGTGGAATCTATGGAAGGTATAATCACATTGTCATTTATCCCCTTACCATCAGAGCGATTTTCAAATATATACCTCGTATGTCCATCTGATTCGGTGAACATATTGTTCACACTCACTGTGTGGCTCGAGCCAGAGGGGAAGCTATATATAACAGGTGTAGTAACAGAATATCCATCCAGTTTAATAGTCTTCCCACCCGGGTTTGTGGTAAACATAGTCTGAACAAAATTAGAGGGAGTGACATTCCCATAAGCCACCGCACTATACCCAAAATCAGTATCCCCATTTACCTCAGAATATGCGATTCTGAAATACCCGCTCTCACCCCAAGCAGTCGAAAAGCTATTCTTTACAATGAAACAACTCTGTGAGTCATCCCACCCTACAATCAAAACAGCGTGAGCACCCTCTTGTCTTCCGCTCTGATGTGTGTAGACACCCTTTTGATAATATTCAAAATCCTCATATACCATCATTGACACTGGTATTGGTCCATAGAGATAGACGGCCTCCTTTAAGGCTGAGACTGACTGACTCACAATCTGATAAGAGGATATCTTAAATGTATATGTCCCATAATAGTCACAGGCAGAATTGCAGGATGTATCTGCGGCTTTATAAAAATAACAGGATTCATCGTAAGTTCCGTAGTTCTTTAAGAATCTTGCAGCAGAATCGAGATACCCACCATTACAACCACCACCAAAATCATTGCACGAAACCAATATCTGTTCCGAGAGGTCGAGGAGATTATTATACGGCTTATTCATCTGTATCAGATACTTCGACTCAAGTGCAGCAGTTGAGGCAAATGCCCAGCAGGCACCACAATCCTCCTGATACTTCACAGGCGTCACATAATTCTTCCCATCCTTATTTCTCCAATCGAACTTGGAGGGTACCGCACCAGCAACTCCACCCCTGAATACATTTGTGGGTTCAGGTGTGGATTTATATACCCTGTTAGAAAACAATCTCTTCTTTACCTCCTCGGGCAATCGGGAGATATTGGTCTCACCGGCCTCCCAGGTGGCATTGTTTCTCTTCAATGTCTCCTGCAACTCCTTCAAACTCAGAGAACCAGCATAACTGTATGGAGTAACAAAGAGAATTATAAGAACTGATAAAACTAAACGCCTCATAAACACACCTCCTGATACAGGTCAAGTACAATTAGATTATATCAGACAACAATTACATAACCAATTATAAATTCTTACTTCGTTAGTAAAATCTGACATTTTAGCGATATATTCCCATTAAACCCAAATAATGCATTTGAAGAGGTCAGTCTCTGAAATGTAGATTTTTCAAGCCCCCATCCACCTGTTCACCGCAAATATATTATTTAAGCCATTTCTACATCACCTCCATTCTCCTCTCCCACCTATCCAAATGCATTGCAGTTGATTCCCCCAAGCGGGTTATATCGCTCTATTCCCAGATTTCAGCTACAAAAATCTTGACAGGTCTCGCTGCAAGCAGGCTAAACCCCGCATATGCACTTATCTTCTTGTTCGCAAATCCAATTTTTATTTTGCCAATTCTTAATTTTGTGCTATCATTTGTTTGTATAATTATATACCTTCTTTTGGTTAGGTGTTAAAGATCATAACACATTGAAATAACGCCAAAAGGATGTATTTTAAAGAAAATTTTCAAAATTCAATTGCATTCTTCGGGTTAAAATATTCATAATGAGCTGGGAAGACCCTACATATGCCGATTTTATAGGTGCAATTATTGCCTGGGTTATTGTTATAGGACTTGCCTTTGTGATCTTACCCTATGTAAGCCCGGCGGCTATAGTAATCAGTCTTCTCGATTTGGTGAGGATGTATAAAAAGATTCAGGAGAAGAAGAGAAAGTAGGTATCAGAATCTCTGATAAAATCTATTGAAGCAATGATTGCAACCATAACTTAGTAGTTATTGGTTTGCAAATATGCGATTGATAAAGTATGATATGTGGTATTACTGGAGGTAATGATGAGGATAGTACTTTTGTTGCTGGCAGGAATATTTATCTCTCAAGATCTGGTATTTGCTCAGACATTCAAGAAGGGTCCTTATCTGCAGGATATATCACAGAATTCAGTCAGGATAATCTGGGAGACCGATAGCTCTACAAAGGGGCGGGTGATATATGGGTATAAGGGCTCAATGGATAAGTCAATTGAGGAGTCCAGGGCAGGTACGCTTCACAATATTTTGATCGAGGGGTTGATGCCAGATAAGGAGTATGAATATCAGGTTGAGGGGGAATCGCGTATAAACGCCTTCAGGACCCTCCCCTCAGGAATAAAACCAGTCAAATTCATAGTCTATGGGGACAACAGGACGAATCTTGGTGATCATCAGAAGGTGGTGGATGCCATAATAAAGGAGAAGCCGCTTTTTGTAATAAATACAGGAGATCTTGTAGAGTCAGGATTATCAGCCAGTGATTATCAGAAGTTCTTTGAGATAGAGAGGGAACTCTTAAGAGGTGTGTGCATCTTCCCTACCATTGGGAATCACGAGGTAATAGACCCTACACTGAGTATGTACAAGAAGTACTTCTTCCCGCCTCAAAGATATTCGAGTGTAAAGGAGTACTATTCTTTCGACTTTGCCAATGTCCATATAGTTGTGTTGAATAGCTACGATGGTCTATTTACATTTTCGAATGAGCAGATCAAGTGGCTCGAGAATGACCTCGCAACTGCCACAAAGAGTTTGGATCATATATTTTCAGTTATGCATCACGGTCCTTATTCTGCGAGCAATCACGGGGATAATGCGGCAGCAAAGAGCAAGATCGTCCCGATATTAAAGAAGTATAATGTGGATATGACCATAGCAGGGCACGACCACAATTATGAGAGGGGTGAGGCAGATGGTTTGAGGTATATGGTGGCGGGTGGGGGAGGGGCTCCACTCTATTCGTCAGGGCAGTCTCAGTATACCATCTATTCGGAGTCGGTACTTCACTATGTAGTCTTCAATGTCTATGGTCCTGATGTCTCCGGCTGTGCTTATAGAGTGGATGGCTCGGTAATGGATTGCTTCAACTGGAGTAAGGGGAGCCCAATTCAGGATGCGGGGTATGGAGATATATCTGCGGATGATCTATCTTTTGACACTCCTCTGATTGACACCTCTGATATAGGGGATGATTTGCAGATGGATACCTCAAAGGCAGATACAGAGATTGTGGATACAGCGATGAATGATACATTAGATGCGTTTCAGATTGTGGATACAGAGGAAGTAGATGCTCACCATAATCCCACTGATGTTGTATATGATATAAAAGATGCCTCAGATAGAGGTAAGGATATAGACCTCCTTACAGACATAAGCTTATCTATACCCGATACAAAGAGAGAAACTCAGTCAGATACCTCGGGTTGCTCCTGTCTGTTACTGGATTGAGGGGAAAAGGGGAGCATTGGGTTATAAAGATTCAGTTTTGGGTAGAAGCTATTTACATTGTTTATAAAGTTTATAGAATTTTAGGGCTTGCTGAATCAAGGGTAAGGCTCTGTCCTTATAAAATAATTTCAGTTTAAGATAACCCTCTCTAAGAGGGGAGTTAACACCCCGTCATTTCGGGCGCCCCTCTACAAGAGGGGAATTACTCAGTGTCAGTAATCAGTGGTCGGTGGTCGGTTTGTTCTTTCAGAACACTCATCTATGAGAGTGGAATTTTCCCACTTCCTACTTACTCATTTCCCATTTACTTATTTCCCACTTATTATTATTTTTACTTACTCATTTCCTACTTATCCATTTATATTCCGTGAACCGTGTCGGTGTACGGTGGTCGGTGTCGGCCCTCGGAGCAGCCCTCTAATAGAAAAGAACTCTACTTACCCATTTCCTACTTCCCACCTATCCATTTTTATTCCGTGGACGGTGTCGGTGACCCGTGTCGGTCTTTGGAACATACCTCTATCAGAGGGGAATTTATTATTGTGAACCTATTGAAAGTACCACTAATAACTGAGTATTTAACAGAATGTTGTTAATTTTGCTTGCAAATTTTATAGTTTGGGAAGTATTATTACCCCGATTCATCCGCAAGGAGGTTATCTGTGAAGAAGGCATATTTTTATGTTTTGTTTGTTCTTATAGTATTGATAGTTGCCGCTGCTTATCAGCAGGGAGGTGTAAGTATGAAGAAGGCCGATGTGATGGAAAGGGACAAAATTGACCCCAAATATAAATGGGATTTGACAGCTTTGTACAAGAGCACAGATGAATGGAAGAAGGATAAGGATTATATACTCAACAATCTCAAGGAATTCGAGAAGTACAGGGGTAAGTTGAAGAAGCCTGAGGATATAAAGAAGGTTCTGGATCTCTATTTTACTTTGATGCACAAACTTTATAGAATAAGCGGATATGCTATGATGGCATACGATCAGGACACACGGGTCTCAGATACGCTTGCCCTGAAGTCTATTTCGGAGAAGGTCGCAGCTGACTTTGGGGAGTCTACGGCTTTCATCGAGCCGGAGATTGTTGCCCTTCCTGAGAGTACAATAAAGAAGATGATATCGGACAAGAACTTCAAGGACTATGATATGTTCTTGAAGAATCTCTTGAGAAAGAAGTCGCATATCCTATCGAGACTGGAAGAGGAATTACTTGCAAGGACATCTACATTTGCGAGTGCAGGGTACAATATATATCAGGCATTTACTGGCGGAGAGCTGAATTTTCCAGAGGTAGAACTATCTACAAAAGAGAGGGTTCAACTCAATCAAGCCAACTATACGAAATATAGAGAGACCCCTGTGAGGGCTGACAGGGAAAAGGTCTTTACCGAATTCTTCTCGACATATATGAAATATAAAAACACACTCGCTCAATCACTTGCATCACAGGTGGATGCCAATATCTTCTATGCAAAGACCAAAAAGTACAAATCCGCTCTCGAGGCATCGATCTTCTATGAAAACATCCCCGTTGAACTATACGAAAATCTCATTAAGATGATAAATGAGAATCTTCCAGTCTTGCACAGGTATCTGCAATTGAAGAGGGAGATATTGGGATTGACAGACCTGAGATATTATGACCTGTATGCGCCGATCTCAAGTGGAATACAGGATACATATTCCTACGATGAGGCAATAAAGATTGCAGAGGAGACGCTCAAACCAATGGGGGAAGAGTATGTAAAGGTGGCGGTAGATGCATTGAAGCCCGGGAGTGGTTGGGTAGATGTATTCCCAAATAAGGGCAAGAGGTCGGGCGCATATATGACAGGAGATCACTACGATGTACATCCTTATATGCTCCTGAATTACAATGACAACTACAATTCCGTATCTACGATGTTGCACGAACTTGGACATGCGATGCACTCCTATTATTCGAACAAGAATCAGCCATTTGCTAAGGCAAACTATCCGATATTCGTGGCTGAAGTGGCATCTACATTCAATGAAAATCTGCTATTGGAATATATGCTCTCGAAGGAAAAGGACCCAAACAAGAGAAGGGTCTTGTTGGGTGAATCGCTCGAGACAATGCGTACGACTGTATTCAGACAGGCTATGTTCTCAGAATTCGAATACAGTATTTACAAGGCTGCTGAAAATAAGGAGCCGTTGACCGCGGACTTTCTGAACAAGACATATCTGGATTTGCTCAAGAAGTACTACGGGGATTCCAAAGGCATTGTAAAGATAGATGACCTTTATTCAATCGAATGGGCATATGTACCTCACTTCTATTACAACTTTTATGTCTATAAATATGTTACGGGATATATTGCAGCCCTGTATCTGAGTGAGAAGGTCCTCAAAGAGGGTGAACCCGCCAGAAAGGCTTATATAGACAATCTACTAAAAGGTGGATTCTCGGACTACCCTCTTAAACTTTTGGAGCGGGCAGGGGCTGATATGAATTCGAAAAAGCCATATGAAGAGGCCTTCAATATATTTACAAAGCGCATCGAGGAACTCGAGAAGATTGTGAAGGGCAAGTAGATTATCTATCATTGCCCCATTCAAAATTGGCGTCGAAATATTTTTTTCGGGGTATAAAAAGTAATAAATGGATAAGTAAGAAGTGGGAAATTAAAATTCCCCTCCGATAAAGAATTGATCCGAGGGCCGACACGGTTCACCGTACACCGACACGATTCACCGAACAAAAATGGATAAGCGGGAAGTAGGAAATGGGTAATTGGGGGCTGAATTGTATCTGGCACTTTTGGCATGCTTTTGGCAAAATGTCTAATAATTACAACAAGTTAACTCAGATTTTTCGATTATGGGTAACTTGCACTTCAGGCAGGATTAACGGCAATCTGAGAATTGCCAGTATTATGCACTTTGGGCGGGTGTTTCTCTCTTGAGTCTTCTTAAAAATGGAACTGAGGAGAGGATGTTTACGACAGAATTCAGGTTGAATTGAGACCTCTTCATATTCTCGTATTCCTGATTGAGGAGACGGGTGCTTATTCGGATATTGTGTCTTGCAAATTTATTGCTCAGTTCGCTGAAGTTCTCCTCGATCTGTTTTTTGGTGTTTAAGAATCCATATCGGGCGAGTATGATCTTGGTTGAGTATCTCATTACATTATAAGAGAAGAGGGTGGCATCGCCCCGCTCGGGTTGAATGATTACACAGTCGATATCAGGATATTTTTCTATTATATTCCCATATATGTCATCTATTCGTTTCTGAATTATTATTCTCAGGGTCTGAGAGAGTATGTCTACGATACCCTTTTCACTCAAGTATGCTGTCCTGCCCGAGATTAATCTGATTGCCATCTGTTCGGGGTTGTTATAAATAGGTATTACGGGATTGATGCATACGATCAGACTCGCCCCGTGCTTGACAGCGAGGTCAATGAACAGGTTCTTATCTATTCCGCCGTCTACATATTCTACATTGTCGATAACTGTTGGGCTATATACACCAGGCAGGGATATGGAGGCACTCACTGCCTTCGATATTGGTACATCTTTGTAACCCTCCTCTCCAAATACCACTGTCTGCCCGGTATTCAGATCTACAGCAGGTATATAGAGTTCCTTCTTCAGTTTTCTGAAGTCATTGGTATATCTCTCCATCGAAAATATGAATCTGAGATACTCCTCTATCTTCTGGGTACTGAATATTCCACTCGGGAGCAACTCGGTGAGAGAGAACAACATATCCGTAAAGGACATATCTTCTTTCATTTTTAAGTAGTTCAGCCAGGCATACAATATCGTAAATGGGGTGCGTCTGAGTCTTCTTTTGAACTCCTTTATATTTGGATAGAAGATATACTCTCTCTTCAATACGGGGATCTCGGTAGAGGTCTCTATCAGGGATTTGAACATCTCCTCTGCAGTAATACCGTTTGCCAGGCAGGAAGCTACAAATGACCCGGCACTAACCCCTATGTATATGTCAAAATCATTGATATTGAAGTTTTCAAATGCGTCGTTCAGTGCCCTTGCAGCCCCAATCTCAAATACCCCGCCTGTAAAACCTCCCCCGGCCAGTACAAGAGCCTTCTTTCCTCCCCTCTGGTAGTTTGACCTGTTCTCAAAGCTACTTATCACCATTCTTTTTGATTCTCTCCACCTTTTCAATTATGGCGTCAAGACGGCTTTCGAGCCTGAGGATTCGTTCGTTTATCCTGTCCATATCCTCTCTGATCTTCTTTACGGCGGGAATGGTATTGAGGAATTCATCTATATTCAACTTGAACTCCTTCTCTATTTTTTCAAGGGAAGACCTTAGAAATGCGTTTATCTCCACCGAGCCCTCGCTGTCAGTTCCATTTCCTCCTCTATTATGAACCTTTTCCTGATTCAATCGCGATAGAAATCTCTTTTTGTAATAGTCTGCAAGGGCCTCCTGTCCACTCTTGATTAGTTCCTTCAATATATTGATTGATAGACTGGATCGAGACTTCTCTTCATTGAACAATACATGAGCCAGAACGGATGAGGTAATATCCTTATTTGTCTGATTGTCGATGATCTTTACATCTACCCCTTTTCTGATCATCTCAGATATATCATTGAGGGTTACATACTTGCTCTCGATTGTGTCATAGAGTTTTCTATTTGAATATCTCTTTATTATCTTTGTCTCACTCATTAAATCCCTCCTGAGGAGATATTGATGCCACCTCAGACCCAGCACATATTATTAGTTATTCTATTTAGTAAAAATGGAATGTCAATCAATTTTTACGCATTGCGTCAAATAAAGATTTGCCAAAAATTTGACGAATTTTGAGTCTGTGTTAAATATAGTGTTAGACGGAGGTGAGATATGAAACTCAATTTAGTAGACAGAAGGCAGGTGAGAAGAGTTGATTGGATCCCCACCTCTGGTAGAAGGGCTTTCCCCAGATATGAGGCACCAATAGATTGTGTATATATCTCACAGAGTCAGACATTTACAACCCGGTTTATAAATATCTCCATAAGAGGAATTTATATCGATTGTAGGACGCCGGATCCCCCTGGTACAAAGGTGAGAGTGAGGCTGATCCTCCCCAATTCAGAAATGCCATTAGATATTCAGGGTGAGGTGGTCTGGGCTACAAACAACTCGATGGTATCCCCTCTGAAAGTCAGGGGTATGGGTATCAGATTTACCGAGATGGATGATTTCTCAAGGAGAAAGATAGCGGCCTATCTATTATCAAGGGCGGGTATATCGGCCTTCCCGACTATCAAGAATAAGTATTTTAAGTGGATTGATTAGGTTGCCCTCCGGACCTTCCCGGGTCCCACAATTGGGTCGAATGAGTCCCTCCATTCGACCCTCTTTTTTTGTCAGTTGTTGCTGATATCTATTATGACTGAGTCAGGTCTGGATTCTATATAGCCATCACTAACGGTAAGAAGAATTATGATCTTGCCAGGTATTCTGGGGGCGGTGAAGTAGGGGAAGGCCGTATCACTGTCGTGCAATGTAATACTGCTTCCGTATACCTGTCTCCAGTTATATTTTATCTTCCTCGGGAATCCTACAGAGCTATTAGAACCATTCAGTTTGACATAAGAGAGGGTCCTTGCCTTCCGATCTGCCCCTGCGTCTGCCACAGGTAGAGGGATACCAGCGGGGTTCCCAATATTTACTCGAAATACCACAGGGGGTGAGAATAGGTTTTCAATCTGGATATAGGCTATAAATACCATCTCATCTACCCTGTTAGGGGCTATGAAAAATGCCCTCTGCCCATCTTTTATGAGATTTACCTTCTCCCCCATAAGTTGTATCCATTCTATATTCGCCCCGGGGTATGTATCTATGGCTTTGATTTTAAGTTCAACGGTTTCACCTGGATTAGCATTGATAATCCCTGCTTCGGGGTATAGACGGGGTGACAGCTCTACCCTTCTTGACTCAGAGTTGTATCGGACGAGCTTTATGTCTCTGGTGGAGTGAAGTTCATTTTCTATTACTTCCAGCAGGATTATCTGAGGGGTGGTGACCTGCTGTGTCAACATAATCTCTGTCTCTGCCGTATATCTCGAGGAGATAGTAATAGATTGATTATCGTCTGGATTGATCCACAGGTAGCTCATTTCTGCCTTGTTCTTACCCTGACTGTAATATGCTGAGGATTTATAGTTATATCTATCGGGCAGGATTACATCTCCATCGGCATCGGCTATAGGGGCAATGTTTTTTAACTTATCCACGACCTTTATCTTTACTGTATCTTCGTATTTACCTGTTTTGCTTATTATTCTTACACGAAGGATAATGTCCTCATACTCTGGAGGTACAACAAAACTTGTACTATCAAAACTATTATTTGTGAGATGTACGGTGGGACCCGATATCTGTGACCATTCGTAGGCAAGGATCTCGCCTCTACAGACGAGGGGGTGGGGTGTGATGTAAAGGTTTATACTCTCCCCCGGGATGGCCTCTCTGTCAGGAGACATATAAGCAACGGGTATTTTGAGGCAATCCCCTTCTTTAATTCCTGTATCCTGATTATCTTGCGTTACAATCTCTGTGGAGTAGCACGCTGAGATCAAAATTACGATCTGAAAGATGAGTAAATATCTTGTGGTCATTTATTTAGTCCTCTGCCAATCTACGACATACAGGTTAACATATAGAATTGAATCTGTCAGCAGATTAAAAAGTATGAATTGAATTGTTCTGAAAAAGATATCAGGGGGTGGGTCAGTTTTTTGAACTGAGTAGTTCGTAATAGTAGTCAAATACCATATCTGTAACTTTCTTCCAGGAGTATCTCTCGGCGAGTCTGCGCCCATTCTCACCCATTCTTCTCCGTAGATTTTCATCTTGAATCAATCTTATCAGGGTCTCGCCGAATTCCCTTTCGTCGGCGGTATTGATAAAGAATCCGCTCTGACTCTCCTCGAACATATTGGGGAATCCCGCCCCTTTCGTAGAGACGAAGGGTAACCCCGATGAACAGCCTTCTAAGAGGGTTATCCCGAAGGATGCGATTGTAGCGGGGAAGCAGAGGATATGGGAGGAGGCAAAGTATTCGGGTCTACCACCATTGAGTGCCCCGGTGAATATCACATCGGACTTATATTTTTCCGGGATCATATCCTGATATACCTTTTTAAGAGGTCCATCTCCAATAGCGATAATCCGCACATTTGAATACCCCTTCTCCTTCACATATATAAATGCCCTGATGAGTCTGTCCAGTCCATTACGGGGCTCCATTCTGCCTACAAAGAGGAGATTTATCTTCCCGTCACAGACTGAGGGAACTTTATCAGCCTCTGGTGTAAACATATTTGTATCTACGCCGTTTGGAATAATCCTGAATTCCTTATTGGGTTTGAGATATTCCTTTATTGTGGTGATTGCGGTCTCCGATACGGCTATCATCCCGTCGAGTCTCTTGATCCCCATCTTGAGGAAGGGTTTGAATATGGTGAAGAATATGGACCTGTCGAAGTTTGTATGGAATGTACCAACTGTTATCGTATTAGATTTACTCAAAGCGAGTATGGGAAGTACAGGGTGGAGGGGTGAATGGATGTGAAGGATGTCATAATTCTCTCGATAGAGGACTTCTCTGACCCTCCCTGTGATATTGGGTGCGAGGCTTATACGACCAATGGAGTTGTTTGAGACTATGGGCAGGGAGTAACCGATTCTGATTACCTTTACATCCTTATTATAAATATCATATGAGAGATCTGCCCCGATTACATTGGATGTTATTATGTGGACTGTATGCCCTCTGGATACGGCCTCTTTTGAGAAATGGTAGACATGCTCCTGAATGCCCCCAAGGGTTGGATAATAATACTCTGTAACTATACCTATTTTTAGCGGTTTATCCATTTGGTGACAGGATTTAATTAACCTCTACCCTCTATCTCCCAGACGCGGGCGTTTAAGAATGTCAGAATTATTGCGCCAATCAGAACACCATTGTAAGGGATAACTGCTACTTTCCACAATCTCTTTTTCAATTCGGGAGAGTTTAAATTTATGAGTTTCTTTATCATAAAACGCTCCTTATTTGTTTGCTGATTTGTCTATCTCTCTCAATTTGCCAAGGGTGTATAAGAATCTCCTGACGGCAGTCAGATTGGAGAAGATGGCTATTATTGTGAGGGCAATGATCATAAGTGGATATAAAGGATGTTCAACTTGTGGCTCAAGTACTGTGGAGACAATCGGAGAGAGAACGGCCCCGAAGCCCGTATATACAATCCTCTCCGTCCTCTGCATATTCCCGACCTTACAATCGATATTGAGAGACTCTGCCCTCGCCCTGGTGTAACTGACCATTAGAGATCCGGTAATTGCGAAATAGACCAGATAACTAACCCAGGTACCATTGTAATAAGAGGCGAGGCCGGCAAATGTGAAGATCTCTGTAAATCTATCTATATTTGAATCTAAAAATGCGCCCGCTTTTCTGGTGGTCTTGAGTGCCCTCGCTACGGCACCATCGAGAATATCACAGGTCCCTCCCGCAAAAATCAACCAGCCTGCCAGGGCAAACCAGCCGTAGTGGAAGGCTATGCCCGCCCCTATCCCGAAGAAGAGAGATGCAATGGTGATTACATCCGGGGAGAGTCGGGCGTTTACAAAGATCCTTTGAACGGGATTTACAACCAGCCAGAACCAGTACTCCATAAAAAATCTACCTAAAAATATCGTCTCACCCTTATCGGAGACCCTTTGAGTGTTGGGCATACCATAGACGAGGGTCCTGACATAAAATATTATCAGCATCGCAAGGAAGAAGAGGGCGAGAACGGTAAAGGGTAAAACGGTTATCAAGAATACATCCATTACAAATCTCCTGTAATACAGACCATCAAATAAAGCACCAATAATATATACAAAATGTATGCCAGACAAAAAACAGCGTAATATCAATAAGATAAATATAAAATCTGGCGATCAAATAGTGAATATCTGCCACAGTGTGAATTTTTTCACACTATCCATTAGGCCCTAATTTTCTAAGATCTGAGCTTATTTGTACCTGCGTAAGGATTCAGTAATGGGTGCAATAATTGCTGTTTATAAAATTTCCAAGCGCCCCAAAATGTGTGCATAAGATAAAAAAGTATTTCAGAGGTTCATCCCCCAGTATAAAAGAGGTGACTCTGCGAAGTTCAACCTAACTATAACCCTAACAATAGATCGGTGCCAATTACTAAAAATTAGACCTCCTGTTATACAAAACTACCACAAAAAACATATTCCTACACTAACCCATTGACATCACTAAACATTTTTCCTTTAGTGCCAGGTATAAACCCATATATCCTCCTTGGATTTTACTCAATCTCTACTTTATTTACCTCTATCATCTCCATCTTTCTTTTCATCAATGGGATATCATTCTTCACTATTTCCCATACAATTTTATAGTCTATGACAAAGTAGCCGTGGGCAAGCCTATTTCTAAAACCAATAATACTCTTCCATGGTATATCACTATACCTTTCCTGGATTTCTTCCGGGATTTGATTTGCTGCCTCACCTATGATCTCGAGGTTCCTTACTACCGCATCCCTCCTCATATCATCTCCTATGAATTGTTCGAAAGTTATCGATTCAACATATCTCTCAATCTTATTAATACTCTTGAGAATGTCTCTTAGACATAGGCTAAGTCCTCCTCTATACTCTTTAGTAGCAATGGTCTCTCTCTTATGGCATCATAGGTAACGACATCTACCCTTAATCCGACTATTCCCTCAAGGCGATCCCAGAATTCAAAGAACTTTAATCCAATAGGTCTTTCTATCTCCACCAGTATATCAATATCACTTCCCTCCTCCTCTTCTCCCCTCGCATAAGAACCAAAGACCCCAATTATAACTATTCCATATCTCTCCCTTATCTCCTCTTTGTGCTCAGAGAGAATCTTCTTTATCTCTTCTAACCTTTTCATCTCTACCTCAATTCATAAAATAGTTATTATCTCTCCTCCATCTGAAGCAGGACAGACCCCTTTGCCCTTTGCCTCCTCAGCATACAGGCAGGTTGAGAGTAGTAATAAAATAACAACTCTTAACAGAGTCTTCTTAGACATAAAAATCTTCTTATTGCAGGGATTTTTATATCAAGCCTATATTTCAAATTCAAGAGAATTTTTGGAATGGAAAATAAGGGGGGATGAACACCCCGTCTATCTTCGGTAGCCACCCCTCTACTAAAGGAGAATTTTACTTACCCATTTCCCACTTACCTATTTACCCGTTTATTAGTATTCCCACTTCTTACTTGCCCATTTATTGTTGTGCGCCTCTTGAAAGTTGAACTAATAACTTTTTATTTGACATTGCCTTCTTTTAAATGCAAAAAGCCCTGCTATCTGGAGGTTTCCTCGAGATGAAGAAGGTAATCCTCTTTATACTGATTTCGATATTTGCCATCCTCGTCTTAAATTTCTTCTCTGCCAATTCAGAGACACAGGAGCAGCAGAATCTTTTAAGCGTGGCCATTAGAGATACAGATTAGTCCCCAATAATCTTTATAAGAACACGCTTTCTCCTCTGACCATCAAACTCTCCATAGAAGATCTGCTCCCAGGGTCCAAAGTCGAGTCTCCCATTCGTGATAGCCACGACCACTTCCCTCCCCATAATCTGCCTTTTCAGGTGGGCGTCTCCATTACTCTCCCCGGTTCTATTGTGGAGATACCTCTCGATGGGCTCGTGGGGTGCGAGCTCCTCCAGCCACCTCCTGTAATCCTGATGCAGTCCCGATTCGTCGTCATTTATGAAGACAGATGCCGTGATGTGCATAGCATTTACGAGGCAAAGCCCCTCTTTCACCCCGCTCTCCTGTACTGCTCTCTCCACATCAGGTGTAATATTGATGAACTCCACCCTGTTCTTTGTATTGAACCAGAGCTCCTTTCTGTAAGACTTCATAGTACCTCCTTTCAGATAAGTGACCTCTTTATCATCTAACTTATGAATTTGAAAGATATTTTGAGTGTCTGTTTTCGGGAAGAAGAAGAGTTTCCAGTATCCGGTTACAGGTGTAAATTATCGCTATTTGCAGACAGAAAGATTACTGAGAACCAGACAACAGATTTTCAGGTTTAGATTTGAGATCATTCAGGATATTGTAATAGCAATTCAATGGTTGCCCTTATATAATCCATAATTGGGGCAAATATTGCGGGGGCGAAAGATTTTTTGCCTATCTATCCTGATTGTTGAATCATTGCTTATCTCTGTTTTTATTTTGAGATTTCGATTTTTTATGATTTATTGATACGGACTCCGTTGTGGAGATTTTTGTGAGAGAAAGGTATTTATGAAGTTAATCAAGAGGATATTCTCTATACCCCCCGATTTTTTATTTCTTGGTATATTCGGTATAGTCCTTGCTATAACCATTGTGAAATATGGGGGTAGTTTGAAGTGGGTTGATGGCTCGATAGTTCTACCCGCCATAGGGGCCTCCATAGTATTTTTATGGAGTTTCATCTACAAGATTTTCAAAAACAGAATCAGTTCACTTAAAGAGGTATGGCTGATTATTGCAGACTCAGCTATGGTTTTGAGAGACTGGTTGCCTCTCATACTTATGATACTGGTCTATGAAAACCTGAAGGACAAGACAGCCCTGATGGAGAATAAGACTATAGAGTGGAAGCTCGCCGAAATGGATGCAGCCATCTTTGGTGGAGTTCAACCCACTCAGTGGCTGGAGAGATATACACACCCCCTGATCGTGGATCTGATGGCCTTAAATTATGCCCTCTATTTCATACTCCCCCTATCTGTCTGGTTTACGCTCTATCTTATGAAGAATCACAAGGGGTTTTACGAGGTGTCCACGGCGATGATCTCCACACTCTACATCGGGTATATAGGGTATGTAGTATTCCCCGCCGCTCCGCCTCGATTTACCCTTACATACAACGCCCCTCTCCCGAGCCTGTTTCTGCACAACTTTCTCCAGTCAAACTGGGATAAGGCAGCGGCCGTTATGTTAGGTGCGTTCCCGAGCCTGCATGTGGGTCTATCGACCCTCTCTATAATCTTCGCATATCGATACAGAAAGGTACTCCCGAAAGGGAATCTGTTTTTGTACATAGTCACACCACTTACGGTGAATCTGTGGTTTTCAACGGTCTATCTCAGGCATCACTGGGTTGTAGATATCTTTGCAGGGTGGGTCGTGGCGATAGCGGGTTCCATTATTGCCATTACGGGGGTAAGTTTCTGGTTGAAGAAGAGGAGTGAAATATTACAAAAGGAGGATTGATATGCAATATTCAAAAAAGGGTAATATTCTGGTAGTGAGGCTCTTCCCTGAGGAGGATGTGCTGGAGTCACTAAAACAGGCGTTATTAAAAACAGGGATAAAGAATGCTGTAATCCTCTCGGGAATAGGTATGCTCAGGGATATAGAACTAAAGGTCTTCACCGGGAAGGGGAAGTACAAAAGCAAACTCTTCAAGAAGGACTATGAGTTGGTCTCTTTTTCGGGGAATATCGTCAGGGCAGAGGAGGGACATATACTGCACATCCACACTGCAATAGCCGACCACTCGTACAGGTGTTATGCTGGGCACTTCGGAGGAGGGAAGGTCGCAGTGACCCTCGAGGCTGTGATTATGGATGTCCCAATAAAAATGGTGAGGAGACTGGAACCCGGGACAAAGCTTACAGGACTATTCATTGAGGATAGTAAATAGGGAGGTCTTGTATGCCGATGTTTGAGATTACCATCGTACCCCTCGGGACGAATTCTCCATCTCTGTCGAGGTATGTGAAGGTATCTTATGAGGAGATAAAGAGGTCAGGGCTCAAGTTTCAATTGACTCCGATGGGAACCTGTATAATCGGGGATTTTAAGGAGGTCTTCTCTCTCGTAGAGAGGATTCACGAGAAGTTTGCAAGGATGGGGATAGACAGGATATCCACTCAGATCAAGATAGATGACAGGAGAGATAAAGAGATAACCTTTGAGTCCAAGATACAGGCGGTGAAGGGTAGAGAGAAGAAGAGATAGAGAACTGCTAACCTGTGGGCTATTTCTCTCTTTCCTTATTTCTTTTTGAGAGATATATCTGTAGATAAATGGCTATGGCAATTACAAAGATGGAGATGAACTGGCTGGTGGAGAGGTAGGGCTCGATTATAAATCCCCTGATCTTGTCTCCTCTCAGTATCTCCAGTAGCGATCTCAATATGGGGTAGAGGGTCATATACATCAAAAGCACCTGTCCATTGAATCTCTTTCTGGTCCTGAAGATAACGAGTATGAGGAAGATTATTGCCTCACCTACTGACTCAAAGAGCTGGGTAGGATAGAGCGGCATCCCTTTTGGTGCAATTGACTCCGGGTGTTTGAATACCACGGCGAAGATGAAGTCCTTTGAACACTCCTTACCAAAACAGCAACCTGCCGAGAAACAGCCGAGTCTGCCGAAGGCGTGCCCGATGGAGACGGAGGGTATGA
>Ga0272449_1002261_pt1 | contig 18170 bp, 15 predicted proteins | sample YNPCB0241_FD_198679 | JGI IMG/M metagenome (GOLD analysis project Ga0272449, IMG submission 198679) | Hot spring sediment microbial communities from Yellowstone National Park, WY, United States - YNP-CB-024-1 | ecosystem: Environmental > Aquatic > Thermal springs > Hot (42-90C) > Sediment... | reverse complement strand
AAGACTAGAATAAAACAACATAGAAGCACAAAAATACAAGCTAAAAAGACAAAAACATTAAACAACTTACTCATATCTTATCATAACATCATCTCACAGGATGATATAATAAATTTATATTATTAGGGAAATTATACAATGGAGTGTAAGTCATGGCAATTGTAAACAAATTAGTCATTGAATTTGAGAAGTTGAGCAAGGACGATGTTTCTATAGTTGGAGGTAAAAACGCTAACCTGGGGGAGATGATAAGGGCAGGAATCCCTGTGCCACCTGGATTTGCTGTAACTTCTTATGCTTACAAAAGGTTTTTAGAAGAGACAGGTTTATCTGAAAAGATTTATAAAATAATCAAAGAAAGCATAAAGGATAAGAACGATCCTAAGCAGTATGAGGAAGCTTCCAAAAAGATAAGAGCAATAATAGAGGCTGAGCAAGTTCCCAAGGATATAGTAAAGGCGGTAAAGGAAGCTTATAAGAAGCTATGTGATAATCTTGGCATTCCAGATGCTTATGTAGCTGTACGCTCATCCGCTACAGCTGAAGACATGCTTGATGCTTCTTTTGCAGGTCAGCAGGAAACCTACTTAAATGTTAAGGGTTTTGATGATCTGATTTACTATCTTAGGAAATGCTGGTCGAGTCTTTTCACGCCAAGGGCGATATTTTATAGGGATGAGAAGGGCTATCCTCATGAAAAGGTTTTGATAAGTGTTGGCATTCAAAAGATGGTAAATGCAAAGGCAGCAGGAGTCATGTTCACCCTCCATCCTGTAACAGGAGATAGATCAAAGATCGTTATTGAGTCTACATGGGGCTTAGGAGAAAGCTTGGTTTCTGGCTCTTTAATCCCTGACCATTTTGTTGTAGATAAAGATGCAATGAAGATCGTTGAGAAAGACATCAGTCACAAAACTGTATTTTATACAATAGATGAATCAGGAAAGACTGTTCATCTAACAGTACCACCTGAAAAGCAGGATGCCCCTTCTCTTACCGATGAAGAAGTTCTTAAGTTGGCAGAGCTTGCTAAAAAGATAGAAGAGCACTACGGAAAAGCTCAAGACATAGAATTTGTCATAGATAAGGACTTACCATTCCCAAAAAGTATTTTCATAGTCCAATCAAGGCCTGAAACTGTTTGGAGCATTAAAGCACCTTTAAAGGAAGCATTAACTCAGGACAAAACTGTGGAGCGTGTAATCGCTCTTAAGGGATTACCAGCAAGCCCAGGTTTTTACATAGGCCAAGCAAAGGTAGTGGTTTCACCAGAAGAAGCTTCTAGGCTTATGAAGCAAGGGGATATTTTGGTCACAAGGATGACTAACCCAGACTGGGGACCTTACATGAGAGTTGCTGGCGCCATAATCACAGATGAGGGAGGCATGACCTGCCATGCAGCGATAGTGAGCAGAGAGCTTGGTATTCCTTGCATAGTAGGAACTGGGAATGCTACAAAAGTTTTAGTCACCGGAAATTCTTACACAGTAGATGCTAGAGCCGGTGTTGTTTATGAGGGAGTTATTGAAGAGTTTAGAAAACCTGTTGAAAGACCATCTTTAGCTGTGCCTTCTGAGCAAGCTTTGGTTACAGCCACTAAGATTTACATGAATTTAGGGATCCCTGAGAAGATAGAAGACTATGTTCACCTTCCCTTTGATGGGATAGGTCTTATGAGGGTTGAATTCATAATGGCCACATATATAGGGGAACATCCCCTCTACTTGATTGAAACTCATCAAGAATCGAAGTTCATTGAGAAGATGGCAGAAGGAGTGGCAAAAGTAGCTAGAGCTATACAACCAAAACCGGTCGTCGTTCGATTCTCAGACTTTAAGACAAACGAATACGCACAGTTGAAAGGTGGAGAAAAGTATGAACCAAAAGAAGACAATCCTATGTTAGGATGGAGGGGAGTCAGTAGATACATTAGCCCTCAATATGAGAAGGCTTTTAGGCTTGAATGTAGAGCAATAAAGAAGTGTCGTGACGAGTGGGGCTTGAAGAATGTTTGGGTAATGCTACCTTTCGTGCGCACAACATGGGAAGTCGAGAAATGCTTAGCAATAATGAAAGAGGAAGGATTAGTGAGGGGAAGAGACTTTAAAGTCTGGCTCATGGCTGAAGTTCCATCAATAATATTCATGGCAGATGAGTTCAGTAAGCTTTGTGATGGTTTTAGCATTGGTAGCAACGATCTGACTCAACTCATCCTTGGAACTGATCGCGATAGCCAAATCCTGCCTGCCATTGATAGCAGATACTTTGATGAGCGTGATCCAGCTTTATTAAGAGCCATAGAGCATCTTATAAAAGTTGCCCATGAATCCAAGGTAACTGTCTCGATATGTGGGCAGGCTCCTTCAGTCTATGAAGACTTTACAGAAGCAATAGTGAGATTTGGTATCGATAGCGTCAGTGTTAATCCAGATGTTGTTATTCAAACAAGAAAACTTGTTGCAAGTGTAGAGCAAAAGATATTGCTAGAAAGCTTAAAAAATTTAGCAAAATTTAGAGGTTGAAGAGTGAATCAAAGAAAATCAGAAAAGATTCCTCTGATTCTTAAACCAAAAATTTATGTTTACCAGATGAAACAAGACGATCAAAGGAAGTGTACTGCAGCAAAGCTTTGCCGCCTGGGCTTGGCTCAGCCTATCTTTCAAAAGAACAAAATCCCTAAAAAAGGCATAACTCTAAATCCAAAAGCATCAAGCGTTTTTTCACCTCAAGATAAGCCTTATTTGATCTATGGTCTTATAGCGATAGACTGCTCATGGAAGAAGGCAAATGAAACTTTCTCAAAAAGATTTAGAGGCTTAAATAGAAGACTTCCTCTCTTAATTGCAGCCAATCCTATAAACTATGGTAAAATCTCGATGTTAAGCTCGGCTGAAGCCCTTGCATCTGCGCTTTATATAGCTGATTACATTGAAGAAAGTAGAAAGTTGATGTCCATATTTAAATGGGGGCTAAATTTCTTAGAATTGAATAAAGATCCTCTCGAAGAATATAGACTTTCAAAAAGTCCTGAAGATATAATTGAGATAGAAAAAGAATACTTTAAGTTTTATAGGTAAAGTTGTAATATATGGGAGTTGGGGAGATTTAAACATCGATTAGTATCTTTGATTTTGACCAATTGTCGAACATCATTTGTGCTAAAAACTAATCATATAAATATCGATTAAGATTAAACCTTAACATGTCCACCCTAATTGCATTCAGATGTTTATGTGGCGGGGAGCTAGAACCATATTACGAAAATGATGATGAGAAGATAATACCAATGTATCGATGCAAAAGTTGTGGTCGAATCATTTACCAATGGCCTTAGTTGAATAATGAAACTGAATATATTGTATCGCTTACAATAAAGCATACTATATGAAAAATTTCGATGATAAGACATCATAGCCTAAGTATTAATAGAAAGACTAATACAGAAAAAATTACATATTAAAATGGGTGCGAGTCGGTGGGTGGGCTACGGGGCTATGCCCTGAGGAAGCTCCTCTCTCCATGCAGAGGCGTGGTGCCGTGAGGCACAACCAGAGATGGTTGGCAACAAAACAGAAACGATATCCAAACCAGGGTATACGATGATAGGATTCTTGAGGTTCCTGGGTAGGAGTGAAACGGTTGTCCCACGCGGAGCAAGACCAAAAAAGGTCTATGAGTTCTGCACGAGACCTGGGTAGGTCGCTAAGCTGAATCCCACCTAGAACAAAAAGAGGGCTACTGCCGACACGCACCCTAAGCATAAAAAATTTTTCATGCTAGAATCATCCATGAAGCGAGCATTAAAATTTATTAAGTAGAGTTTATGGTAAATATACATGCCAAAAGCCTTTGTACTGATAAATGTAGAACTTGGAGCAGAGGAGGAATTAGTTAAAGGGTTAAAGAAGATTGAGAATGTAAAAGAGGTTTATGTAGTTTACGGCGTTTACGATATTATAGCGAAGGTGGAAGCTGATTCTATGGAAAAACTAAAAGAGATAATAACGTGGAAGATAAGGCGCTTAGACAAAGTCAGATCAACATTAACAATGATTGTAGTTGAGGCGTCATAAACAATTAAGAACTTATCTAAACCCTTAGATGCTAAAATAACTTCTTCAAGTTTCCTTCAGAAAAAGATTTTTAGTTATTATGCTTTATTTCTGTTAGAGTGACAAGGCTTCACATAGGCTTCGATGATACAGATTCTAAGGATGGGATGTGTACAACTTACATTGGTGCCGTAGTCGTAGATAGAATAATGAGCATAGGTGCAAAGATCATAGATTATCCTCGATTAATAAGGCTAAATCCAAATTGGATTTTGAAAACTAGAGGGAATTGCGCCATTGCCATTGAAGTTGAAGCTGAAGATAATTTAATTGATAGAATTAAAAGGATTGTGTTAGAGACTGTAGAGGAATTGGCAGAATTAGACCATGAAACCACGAACCCGGGTGTTGTTTTCCTTAAGAGTAAGAACATACCTGAAGAACTAAAGGCCTTTTCAAGAAGAGTAATCCAAGACATAGTAACCATAGATGAAGCGGAGGAATTGGCAAAAAAAATAGGAGCTGAATTCTTCAAATTCAAGATAGGAAGAGGGATAATAGGAGCTTTGGCAGCCATCGGCGAAAGATTGGAGCAAGACTTTACCTATGAGTTAATAGCTTACAGAGTACCTAATAACAGAGGAAAAGAGAGAAGAATAGACAAGGATTCTGTATTTAAGATGAACGAATTGACTTATCCTAATACCTTTGATAACATCGATCCTGACACCGGTGAGATAAGGATAACTCCTCATACCCCTTGCCCAATTCTCTATGGGATTAGGGCTGAAAATCCTTTGATAGCTGAGAAAGCTCATAGAATGATAAAAGTTTTTGAGCCTATAGAAAGATGGATAATATACAAGACGAATCAGGCTACAGATGAACATATAAAAAGTGCAAAAATATCTGAAGTTCAACCATATTGTTCTTTTGCAATTGAAGGAGAAGTTTGTGATAAGCCAAAAATCATAGCAGGAGGGCACGTAATATTCAAAATAAAGGATAATAGCGGTAGAATTGATTGTGCTGCCTATGAACCTACAAGAAAGTTTAGAGAGATTATTGCTAAGTTGACCGTTGGAGATATTGTTAGAGTCTATGGGGGAATAAAGCCAAAACCAAATCTACCATTAACCATAAACCTTGAGAAGATAGAGATAGTTAAGCTAAGTCCAATATTTAAAAAGTTAAACCCTGTATGTCCTTCATGTAAAAGAAGGATGAAGTCAGCAGGCAAAGAAAAGGGCTTTGTGTGCAAGAATTGTAAGCAAAAGCTACCAAAAGAAGCAATAATAGTTGAAGAAGTGCCAAGAAGTATAAAACCAGGTATTTATGAAGTCCCACCAAGAGCTAGGAGGCACTTGGCAAAGCCTCTTATCCGCCTTTCTTATCAAATCTAGTAAAAGGATGATTTTATGAAGATTAGTATTAACATTAGGCATGAGACTTTATTCATACTACCGTTAATTATTTTCATAGTATTGAGCTATTTTGTTTATTCATCTTTGCTTTATCCTTATGATAAAGATTTACTCTATATGATAAATGGTGCTTCTGGATCAAAAGCTTTGGATGCTATCATGCTGGCATTGACAGAATTTGGTGGAAGTTTATTTTGGCTTCTATTTATAATAGTTTTATGGGTTTATGGTGAATCTAAAGAGAGAAGGTTCGCTATATTTCTAACCATAGCCATGATCACATCAGGAATATTAGGGCTATTTTTGAAGGCTTTCTTATATCGCCCAAGACCTTATGAAGCATTAACAGGCATAAAATTAATTGGGGTAGAGGAACATGGTTCTTCTTTCCCTTCAGGCCATTCATTTAGGGCTTTTACGGTTAGCACTTTAGCATTTAGAAGGTATGGAAGAAATGCATCTCCTTTATTGATCCTGTCTTTGCTTGTCGCTGTCTCAAGGGTATACCTAGGTGCTCATTACCCAACCGATACAATTGCAGGAGCATTTTTAGGCTTGAGCATTGCCAATCTAATATTTATATTCGAAGAGAAACCTTCCTCAAATATAAATAAAATCAACGATTCTTGGGTGAGTTTTTCTAGAAATCCATGGAGAATAATGATTATATTATCTTGCATAGTTTTGTCAATCCTTTTTATCTGCTTTATCCTTATTGAAGAACAAAGCCTTCTCAATCTTCAATACATAATCTCTTATCTGCCTATCATCTTAGACCTAAGAAACCTTTTTGATTATGGTTTAATTTTCCTTTGGCCTTTATCTGTGTTATCTATATTTCTTTATTCTCTCTTATCGCTCTTTTTACAATTCATTGGCGCTATTTTGATGCTTTCTTCCAAGAAAATAAAAGATGCCAATTTATCTAATTTTATTTTAAGAACAGGCTTGCTTCTATTTATATTTAGCATCGTAATGATAGCATCAGCCCTATCTATAATCATCTACCTTTTGTTAGTTTAATGAGAAAGACTATTTACATAATAAAACCTGAAGAGATTTGCTTGCTTAGCTTAATCATTTTTATTGCAAATAGATTAAAAAAAGGATTACCTTATAACTTCTACTGGGAGGTTGGCTTTTATAATAATAGGCCTAAGCTCTGGCCTTTCAACTTTAGCTCTCTTGAAAACTAAATCAAAGTCATTCTTTGAGCAGGTCAAGATTATGTTATTCTTATCCGTGGGGAGAGGCAATCCTCTTTTTATTCCAGATTCTGGGCGAAGAGCCTTAAGATAAGGCATAGTGTCAAAGGTGGCTATGTCTCCAACACAATCACGAAGCCTTTCCACAAGGCTAGAAAGAGTTGACATTTTATCCCCTCTAATCTCAAAAGGATCTATAGACCAGACCACTAGGATTCTTGTCCTGCTTGCTTTTAGACCTTCATCTTTTATCACAGAACGAACCTCGTTTGTTATATATTTAAGGAAGTTATCAAGGCTTTTCAGTACACCAGATACCATATATCTCATAGGCTCCCCTGTCTTCAAAGTATCCGAAATGATTTTTATATCGAATAAGTTTTCAACCATGGTTTCCAAATAAATTTCATTATCCTCTGTAAAGCTTTTCAAAGCTGTCTTTTCTTCTTTGCTCAATATTTGAAATAACTCTAACTCTGTGACCATAGAATTGTAATTTTTTATTATGTATTTTGAATAAAGTAATTCGGCCAAGTGAAGAGGTAAAATCTTAGGCGTATCTGTTAAAGCAGATCTGAGAAAATCAATTAAAGCCTCACCCAAATCAACTCTAATTGAACCTAAAACCAATGGTCGATTAGTTCTAGGGCTTAATGGGGCGTATAAGTAATCAAAGCTTACTCCAGCTTTTAGCCCAGTCAGCTTTTCTATTAAGGATACATTCTCTCTATTACCACCATAACCCGTTGGCAATGTATTGACAAAGATAGTATCCTTTGACAGGTTCTTCACTATGCTCTTTAGTCTTGAGCTTATAATGGATTTAGCTTCTGCATCTTTAATCCTTATCTTTGGGGTAAAGAATAGACATTTCGCCTTGCTTATCGCATCCTCTATAGGTTCAAGACCTAGCAAAGCTTCGTCTTCTAAAAGCGCAGCAACAGAATCGAATCTTTCAAGAATATCTCTCTTTAGGTGCATCCCAACATTGAGATTTTCATCCACTATAGTAGTTTGTAAATTATAGGATGATAGAGAAGATGCTATCTTGTAACCTTCAGTGCTTAAGCCGAATATCGTAACGGGAGCAAGGTTCTTATACAATCCAAATTATAATTTGATCCCAAGTCTAAAAGAATTTCCATTATTAGAGGGATAAGACATTTATACTATATGCAAAAAATCATAGAGAGTGCCATAATAGTTATAGTTTCTGATTTATCAACGATTAGTGATATTCTCTATATTCTACTTCTTTGGCTTGACCCAGCAGAAAGTTGCAACTTTTTCAAGTATTCCATCTAAATACTATCGTTATGATGTGGAAGGCTTATATGCTAGGTTTGTCAATAGTATTGTATTACGCTAAATAATTGATGAAATATTAAAAGGAGGTGATAATTTGCATAGCTCTATCGTAAAGTACTATGTAAGGCTAAAATTTGATGTAGAAGGTGTAGTGGAAAAAGCCGACTTGATAGGAGCCATATTCGGACAAACAGAGGGCCTATTCGGTCCTGAGATGAATCTTAATGAGCTTCAAAAAACTTGGAAGGTTGGCAGAATAGAGGTTTCTTTAGAATCTAAAGGAGACAGAACTTATGGGGAAGTCTTGATCCCTATGTCTACTGATATTTCTACTGCTGCTTTGATAGCTGCCGCTGTAGAGAGTGTAGACAAAGTAGGCCCTTGTTCTGCGCGCTTTACGCTCATAGGAATCGAGGATGTAAGGGAATCCAAGAGAAGAATTATAGCTGAAAGAGCAAAGAGCATCATAAAGGAATGGGCATCAAAATCTATAAGCGAAAGTGAAAAATTGTTGAAGGATTTGATGGAAGTTGCCAGACGCGCAAAGCTCATCAGTTATGGCAAGGAGGAATTGCCGGCTGGACCAGGAGTTTACACCTCAGATACAATAATAGTCGTTGAGGGAAGGGCTGACGTGATAAACTTGCTAAGGGCAGGAATAGAGAATGTAATTGCACTTGAAGGTGTAAAGATCCCTGAGACAGTGATAAAGTTATCAAAGGACAAGAGGATCATAGCTTTCTTAGACGGGGATAGAGGTGGGGATTTGATATTAAAGGAGCTTTCTCAAGTAATGAAAGTTGACAAAGTCTTAAGAGCACCTCAAGGAAGGGAAGTTGAAGATTTGACGCCTTTAGAAATTCTTGAAATACTGGGAAAAGAAGTACAAGCACGGCCTACAGAAGAAACCCCTACTCATTTGGATAGATTGTCAGAAAAAGTCAAAGAAGTTTTTCCTAGCATAAATGGTACACTAGAAGCTATAATGTTAAATGAGAAGTTCGATCAAATCTCCAGAGTTCCGGTCAATGAACTTGTTCAACGCTTGGAGAGTACTGAAGGTGCTAAGTATCTGATTTTTGATGGCATAATAACTCAGCGCTTAGTGGACTTAGCTTCAAAGATAGGATTGATGGCAATAGTTGGGCATAGAATGGGAGATATAGTGAAGAAGCCGACGGACATATTGTTAAAAACCTTTGATGAATTTGGGCTAGAATGAACCTTTTGATTAAATGATTATTCATAAGTTCATCAGAAATAAAGGCTTGGTATATCTAACCCTAGAAGATGCCGACGATCTTTGGTGTTTAAAGCGAATCATAGAGCCTGGTGATCTAGTTTCTGGCGAGACAACTAGAATCATAAAACATGAAGGAGCATACTCTAGACCTAATAAAGGAGAAAGGATAAAAGTTAGAGTTAAAATTAAGGTTGAAAGTGCAAAGCTTGACAGCAGTCTTGAAAGATTGAGAATATCAGGCAGAATCTTAGAAATATCAGAGGATACAATGGCAAAAGGATCTTTTCATTCGATTGTAGCTGTACCGAATTATAGCTTATCCCTCGAAAAATACCATTGGAAAGATTTAGATTTGCGCATATTAAAGGAAAGTGTAAAAAGATCAGAACGCTTTATCATAGTCGCCATAGACAGAAGAGAAGCTGGCATCGGGATGATCAAAGGCACTCATCTTCACATCCTTTCAACAATAGAATCTGGTCTGACAGGGAAGCATTATGATTTGAAAGGAAAGTCATCAAATCTTTACTATGATCAAGTAGCGCAAGTAATACTGTCAGCTTATGAACCAATGACCAAGATATTCATAGCTGGACCAGGTCATGTAAAAAACTCCTTTGCTAACTTTTTATCAAAACTAAGAAGTGATTTAAAAGATAGTTTGAAAACCATAGATGGAATAGATGTTACAGGCGAGGATGGGGTATATATGGTCCTCCGCTCTCCTCAGTTCAAAAAACAAATTGAAGAGAGTAAATTGGCTCAAGCATCTAATCTATTAGAGCAAGCTATAAAAAGAATAAGTGATGGTGACAAAAAGGTAGCTTTTACCTTCAATGAAGTCAAAGAAGCCAGCAAATTAGGGGCAGTAGATTCAGTTTTAATATCGAATAAGATTTTTGATTATCATATAAGCGAAGATGATCTTGCAGAACTTCTTAATTCTGTAGAAACTTTTCATGGTAAGAGTTACATGATAGATTCAACAACAGAAATAAGCTCCCAGGTTATGGCATTAGGGGGAATAGTAGCTCTTCTCAGATTTTCTCTCAAGTAATATTAATTGCTTACATTCTCATTTAACCATGATAAATATTTATCATTAATATACTCAGGCTTTATTTCTAATATCTCAGGAACCTCATAAGGATGATTCTTTTCGATAAAGTCCTTTAATTTATTCAAGGCCTTTTCTGTAGTTTTAAAAAGCATTAAGAATTCTTCAGTATCTTCCATCTTTTCCTTCCATAAATATATCGATCTAACCTTGGTTATGTTTACGCATGCAGCAAGTCTTGCTTTTATAGCATCTTTGGCAATTTTCTCAGCGCTCATTTGGTCTGGGCAAGTGGTAATTATTATCTTCATTCTGGTCATTATTTAGATAAGTAAATAGGTATATATCAACATCTCTGATCAGACCATAAAATATGGAATGGTTATCATCAATATTACTAATGATAATATCGATATTGCTACACCATAAGTGATTCTTTTTATGTTCTTTTCATTTAGTCTATTCTTCCCTATTACCTGCAAGAATAATTTGAATACTTGACCACCATCCAATGGGTATATTGGCAAAGCGTTGAATATAGCTAAGTTGATGTTGATGAACCATAGCCAGAATAATAGATTTGCCAATGGATAAAAGGCATAGCCTAGGCTTGATATGTAGAACCTGTACATAACATCAGAGAAAGGCACATTATTTGGTGCTAAAGTTGGCAACAGAAAGTAGATCAAGGAAGATGTAGAACCAAAATCTAAGTATGTGTTCAAGGGTTGGATAATATTCACTAAGCCAACTCCCATTATCCCCCTTGAAGAGTTCTGTGGGTCTCGAGCAAGCTCTATAGTAATGTTTTTAATTTCTTTATTATGAAATATAGTTAGATTTATTACTGTACCCGGAGCTAGAGGTCTAAGAATCTTCTCAGCCTCAGAAACAGATTCTGTCTTTACTCCGTTTATGGCTGTTATTATATCGCCAGGCAATATTCCTGCTTTATAGGCAGGGTAGTCTTTTTGAACCTCAACTATCCCCACACCTGTTGCAAGAGGAGCCATTGTGCTTACTATGAGCAATAATCCAAGGAGAGCCATTAATGCTGTTATTATATTGGCCCCTGGTCCTGCTGCCATTACCCTCCCTGAATCTTTTGCCTTGACTTCCTTGAGCTCTTTTTCATCTACATCTACAAAAGCTCCTATAGGTAGTATTAAGAATAATATTAGCCCACTTGATTTAACCGACAATCCTAGAGATCTTGCAAGGACTCCATGCATTCCTTCATGAACTATTATTGCTACTACTAAGGCTGTCCATCCATAAAATATTGGTAAATAGGGGTTGATGCCTGGTAACAAAAGATGTGCCAAAGGCGTTATTTGACCTGCAAAGCCTCTTAAAGTAGCGCTTGAGATGAAAGCTACAAGTGCGTTTAATATAAGGTAAAAGCCCATAGCTGCAGCTATGGGAAGTATACATAACAAAACCCATCCTAGTTTTTTAATAAATCTTAATCGAGCCAGTCTATCGATAAGTGATAGGCCCTTCTTAGTCCTCATTAAGATGAGAGGGAAGCTTATATCTACTGTCTTTGTCTCTTTTTGATCTTCTTTAGAGCTATCTGCCAATTATGCTGGACACTTAACCTATGGTTATGAAAAAGCATGCTATAAAATATTTTAATTTCATTGAACAAATTTAAGTTTAGCATTATGCTAATTATCATAGGAGAAAAATCTAACTTTGTCATATATCAGATGTACCAAATGCAGTAATAGAGCAATATACTATAGAGTATACTCTGGTGAGAAACTCTGTAATTCATGCTTCTGCTCCTCTATCATTGAAAAAGTGAAGAGAACTATAGCGAAATATGATCTTTTAAAGTATGGAGATTCTATAGGGGTTGCAGTTTCAGGAGGGAAGGATAGTCTAAGCTTACTTAGAATACTTAATGAAATATGTAAGCCTCATGCATCAAAGCTTTTTGCCATTACTATAGATGAGGGAATTTCTGGATATCGTGAAGAAGCGATTAAAATATGTGAAAATTTTACTGAAGAGCTCAACATCCCTCATCATGTATTCTCCTTCAAAGAGCTTTATGGGTTTAGCTTAGATGATGTTATTAAGCTTAGAAAAAGCAAGGTATCTGCCTGCTCTATTTGTGGAATATTAAGAAGAAGAGCCTTGGATATCGCTGCTAAAGAATTAAAGGTTAATGCTATTGCTACTGCCCATAACCTTGACGACATTCTTCAAACCTTCATGATAAACTTGCTAAATGGAGATATTGATAGAATAAAATGGCTGAATCCTAAAATAAAGCCTAGAAGCGAGTTTGTTATAAGAAGAATAAAACCTTTGATGGAGATTTATGAGAAGGAAATTGCCATGTATGCTTTTCTTAAAGGTACTCCATTTCAGACTGTAACCTGCCCATACATGAATGAAGGAATAAGATCAGAGATTAGATCCATAATAAACGCTTTAGAACATAAGCATCCTGGAATAAAGTATAGCACTTTGAATTCTGTCATCAAAGTTTCACAAGAATTAATTATGGATGAGAAAGAGCTAAAGGTTTGTAGGGCATGTAACTTTCCTTCTTCCAAGGATTTATGTTCTGTATGTAAAATTTTAGAGATGGTTAAAAAACATTATATATGAAATTTATTAATGATAAATTTGCGGCGATAGGTAGGGCTGGGAGGATAGCCGTCTCCCATTCCTGAAAACGGCTATATGCAGGGGCCAGTAACCAATGGGTAAAGCATACTGGTTGGGATACCTGCCAGTCATGCACGGATGAAGTCACGCCGTGATGGGTAGCCATAAGAGGCGAACCCTTCGAAGGAAGGAGTTCGACCTTCAACTGTCGAACCGGGTGAGGTCCGGGAGGGAGCAACCCTAAGGCAGGGTGGCTACGCTGTCACGTCCACGTGATAGACCCAGCAGGCTGGAGATAGGGCTTGATCAGTATGTGAAATCCATTGGGGCTATCGCCGCATAAAAGCTTTTTAGATAAAAATATTAAGAATTTGATATGAAGTTTTGTTATGCTGCGGTAGCCAAGCCAGGTAAGGCGACGGCTTGCTAAGCCGTTTCCCCTCTGGGGATCGTGGGTTCAAGTCCCACCCGCAGCGCCAATCCTTAATATTAAAGATTATGAGAGAAATGAATATCCATTTATAATTTCTCATTAAGATTCTATCACTTGGCAACGCTTTATGATTCTCGTTCATCCAAATAGAGATTCTCTCAAGAGTTGCATAAAAACGCCGATCTTAATTTAATTTTTATGATTCTTTTTTATTTGATATAAGGCTTTAAGTGCATCTTTATGACTACTAGAAGAGTAGAATACCTTCAGCTTGTTCATACTTGTTATCCTTCCACAATATTTGCATCTTATAGCCTTCTTTGATGTAGTAAGTTGAAGATTTTCACAAACCGGGCAACCAATAATCATGAACTCTTTAACACTCATAAAGATTGCACTACCTGTCTAACCTTTACGCATAATACACCTGAATCATGGTATAGCTCACATAACGCTTTGAAGCTTGAACCTTTCCTTATCAACTCTGTAGGTCCATTATAATTTTCAGGTAACAACCTCGCCCTCCACTTACTATTTACCCATACAACTGCTTGTCCTGCCATTACTTTTTCTATCATAATATCCATTATCTTAGCTCCAGGTACACTCTTTAATGGTATTGCCGATTTATTATTCTCACTAGCTAAGTATCTTCTCTTAACCAATTTTGATAATGCTGCTTTTACTATCCCTTTATTGAATCCTTCTTTCTCCATCTCATAGTATAGCTCTTCATCGTTCAGCCCTAACACTCCTTTTTCTAATATTTTGAAGTATATCATCCTTTCAGCCCTTGATACTTCTCTGCTCAGATCTTTAAATCTCTCTAACTCACTTGGAATTAACAATGGTTCATGCTTTAATCCAGATATGCGCTGTATTCTTAAAATCTCTTCTTGAGTCATCGGATTAGCTATTGGCTTTGTCCTCAATATTGGCTTAAGAATGCTGTTCAGTTTGCTTGCTATATTTCTCATCTTTTTAACCCTTCTAGAAGATGCATAAAGATAGATCATATCATAAGTATTATTAGTTGCAAGTATTATTACTCTCCCAGGAGTCTTTCTTCCTGTTCTACCTCTTCTTTGAATATATCTTATCTCAGAAGGTATTGGCTCATAAAATACTACTAGATCTACTTCAGGTATATCTAAGCCTTCTTCTGCAATCGATGTTGCTACTAAAGTATTTAGGAAACCATTTCTTAGATCGTTTATCAACGATGCTTGCTTTTCTTGAGTTAATCCCTTATCACCAAACCTTGTAGCTTGCCCTACGAATCTCTCAGCTCTAACATGATCTATTTTATTCAACTCTTCAACAAGATGTGTTGCGGTGTCTCTGTATTGAGTAAATACAAGGATCCTTGAGCTTAAGTTGTTTGATAGTTGATCTCTCACTATCCTTTTTAAGTATTCGACTTTTGGATGCTCGGCATAGCATTTGCCATTTAACAAATTCATCAATTCTCCGTAAACATCTTCTTTTATCAGCATTGTATGACTTCTTTTATCATCATTTTCCATCCTCTCTAAGAATGCTTTAAGTGTGTATGCTCCTTGAGTCTCTAACAATTCCAACATATGGAATAGTGTTAGTGCTGATGACTGTTGCATTATAGCTTGATATATCGGACCTCTCTCTTCTTCTATACTCATCTCAGCATTATACCTTAATTCTGCCCCTAACTCTATAAGTTGTTTCCTTGTAACTTCTCTAAACGCGCTCTTTAAATATCCTTTACTTTGAAGCCATTTTATCTTATCGTTAAGCATACCTTTTATGATATCCCTTAATGGTTGGTATTGTAATGGTAAATCTACTCTTTTCCACTCAACGCGAATAGGTTGAATGTATGGTTTTACATCATCATCCTCATCACATCTATACTCAACATGCTCTATGAACAATGACTCACATATCATCTTAACTCTTTCAATATCTGATCCTGGAGATGCTGTCATGCCAAGGATCAATGGATAATCAGAGTTCTTAACATAATGTTGTGCAACCTCAGTATATGCATACTCTTTAACAGATCTATGGCACTCATCAAATACTAATAATCCAAAATCGTTTAGCTCCAACCCTCTCATTAAGATATCGTTCCTAACAACTTGAGGAGTTGCAAATAATATTCTTGATGATCCTTTCCATATAGCCTCTCTATATTCCGATGGTACTTTCCCAGTTAATAAAATGAAATCTTCTTGAGGGAGTCTTATGATCCTTTGAAATGTGTCTTTATGCTGCATCACTAACGGTCTAGTAGGAGCCATAATCAGAATTCTTTTATCTCGATAGTTATACAGCACATTGGCAGCTATCAAAGCCGATATTACAGTCTTACCTAATGCAGTTGGCAATATTATGAGTGTGTTTTTATCATTGGCAGCTTCGACTATTCTTCTTTGATACTCTCTATCCTCAACAGTATCTGGGTATATGAGTGGATGTGATACATATTGCATATTAGATCTCTAAGACTTCTTCACCAGACTTTGTCCTTTTGGGAGCTGGATTTATCTTATCTATAATTTTTAGCAATGAAGAGAGCTTATCATATTGGAATAGCTTATTATATTCCTCAAGCTCTTTAGAAGATCTTATCACCAATCCTCTCTTTTTTGTAGGTGAACCAGATTCATCAACAGGATTCAGTTCTACGGCAAGCCTAGATGGGTTGTTCTTATACGCTGGTAGTTTAAGTATGAACAATCCTGGTACGGTAGTCTTCATCCTAGCCCAATCTGAACCTGTCTTAAGGAATGATGATAATTTATCTTCAGACATCTATCACTCTATCTTAATTATCTTACATTGGTAATTAAACATTAACCTAAAAATTTAGAGGTTTATCTTTTTATTAAGCCAACGATCGTTTAACATTTATACAAGTCCAAATGTAAACAGAAAAAGCACATGAAGTTAAGACTTTAAATTTAGAGAACTAAAATAACTTTATTGGTTTAATTGATTAACTCTTATGATTTTGGTGTAATGATCATAAACGATAAGAAATACACAAGTGATGTAATAATTTTTCCTGAGAAGGTTATTGATAAGTGGTGGAGAAAAGAAGGCCATAAAGTCTGTGTTGAAGATTTAAAAGAAATTATCGATCATGAACCAAAGCCAGAAGTGCTTATCATAGGCACAGGTTACTATGGGTGTGTGGAGATCTTGCCTGAAGTGGAAAAAACTTTAGAATCTTATGGAATTGAACTTATTGCTGAACAAACAAGGGAAGCTTATAAAATCTTTAACAGGCTTTTAAAATCTAGCAGAAGAGTTGCTGGAGCCTTCCATCTTACATGCTAACTGGTAAGTAGCAAAATAAAATCTTAAGTGAATCATATGGGCATAAAAGTAAGCTTAGAATTAGGGAAATTAATCAGCTCTAAGAAATGAAGAATTGATAAGAGCATTATACATGCTCTTGAGTAAGAGACATTTATAAGCAAAAAGTAGAGTATAAATATGTAGGATAAATCATTAGAGAAGGGATAATTTTGATACCTGAGCAACTTATACCTGGAGCCACAGCAGTAGGAATGACCTTCAAAGATGGTGTCATCTTAGGAGCGGAGAAAAGGATCTCTTACGGTACTTATGTAGTTAGCAGATCTGGGAGAAAGGTCTTTAAGATAAGTGATAAAGTAGGGGCTGCTTGTGCAGGGATGGTAGCAGATATGCAAATCTTGGTAAGGGAGATGCAATCCCTTATAAAGATAAGAGAGTTAGAATTAAGAAGACCGGTACCTCCAAATTCTGTGGCAAAGCTTATGTCAGTCCTTCTTTTTGAAAGAAGGTTCTTCCCATTGATCACTCAAGTGATCATAGGAGGGGTAGATGATAAACCATCTGTTTATGTGCTAGATCCATTAGGTTCGGTTATACCTGATGAGTACTCATGTGTCGGTTCTGGCACAGAAATAGCTATAGGTGTTATTGAGGCGAATTACTCTCGTGACATGGATGAAAAATCAGCAAAAGAACTATTGATAAAATCCATAAGATCGGCTATACAAAGAGATGCAGCTAGTGGAGATGGCGCAGATATTTTGATAATAACCAAGGATGGTTCTAAAGAAGAATCTATAACCTTTTAGTGCTAAATTCATCTATAAGGCATCCAGTTATACTTTCTTATCCTAGCGCTTTCCCCAAATCCACAGTAAGAGCATCTTTTCTTTCTTATGTGATAAGATTGCCTTCCACACCTTCTACACCTTATGTGAGTCTTACCCTTGCTATGCTTACCGAAGGAAGTAGTACCCTTGACCATTTAACCTCTCTATTATTCAATTTAATATAAATTTATGCATATCGATGAACCATATTTGATAAGAAAATGAGAGATAATGCCATAAGAGTTCAATTTAAAAAGAAAGTTTACAAGATTATGGAGACTATCTTACACGCATTCTTATGCCTTGTTCAAAAGATGGTTCAAACTGATCCCTAGATACTTTTATCGTAGGAATATTCTCCTGAGTTCTTCCTAATGCTGATATATAATAGCATTAAGCAAAATATTAGGTCAAGAAACGCCTTTTTTCTATTATTATACAAATAATTACAATAGTTGCAGATGCTATTAAGGCTATAAGGGTAAAGCTTGTTAGAGAACCTGTATTCATATCATTAATTGGGATCAAAGTACCTCCGATTTGAGAAGGCAACGTATTCCCAAAATCATTATGTAATGATTCACGGGGTCCATCTTCACTAGCAACTAAGGTTATAGGACCTATTATTGTAGGAGTAGTTGCAATCCATCCTTCTGGTAAGGTCTCCTTAATGTAGAAGATGTAGGTTCC
>Ga0272449_1002258_pt1 | contig 18178 bp, 16 predicted proteins | sample YNPCB0241_FD_198679 | JGI IMG/M metagenome (GOLD analysis project Ga0272449, IMG submission 198679) | Hot spring sediment microbial communities from Yellowstone National Park, WY, United States - YNP-CB-024-1 | ecosystem: Environmental > Aquatic > Thermal springs > Hot (42-90C) > Sediment... | reverse complement strand
CTATGATCTACACCCAGAACAGGATCACCAGCAGGTACAGCCACAGGACGTCCACGAAGTGCCAGTACACGGCCACCGTCGTCAGCATCGCCGCCTGCGCTGCCCGGCCCGCCCGCCACCACGCGTAGCCCAGGGCCAGGACCCCGCCCGTCAGGTGCAGGCCGTGGACGCCCGTCAGCAGGTAGAAGAAGTCGCTGTGCGGACCGGTCGCCAGGGATACGCCTGCGGCCACTAGCGCCCGCCAGGCCGCCAGCTGCCCGAGCAGGAACCCGACCCCCAGCAGGGCCGCCACTGCCGTGGCCCGCCGCGCCTGGCCACGCCGGCCCCGGGCCGCTGCCCGTCGCGCCGTTTCCAGCGCGACGCTGCTGGCCAGCAGCACCGCGGTGTTGACCCACAGGATCCGCGGCATCGCCACCGGCTGCCAGTCGGGCAGGGTCCGGCGGGCGAGGTACGTGCTGGTGAACGACGCGAACAGGATCGTCACGACGCCGACCACGAGCCAGGTCGCCACGCGTGCCGGCTGCAGCGCGGACGCGCCGTCGCCCGGACCACGTCCGGGCCCCTCCCCGACGCCCGGACCGCGTGGGGGCGGGCTCTCGGCCCGTGGCTTCTCCAGCGTGCGCAGCGCGGCCACGGCCTATCCGCTCCCTGCGCCGCAGCGCCCGCACGGCGCGGGCGCGACGTGACGGGGCACCTGCCGGCCTCCCACTAGCCGTGCCCTCCGTGCAGCCCGCACGGTGATGCGTCACCTGCCATGCCCGGCATCTCCCGGCCCCCGCTACGCGTGCCCTCCATGCCCGCCGGCGGGCGAGGCGACCGCCGCGGCCGGGACAGTCTGGGGGACGAAGTCCTCGGGAGCGCCGGGGAGGCTGTAGTCGTACGCCCACCGGTGCACCTCGGGCTCGACGGCGCCCCAGTTGCCGTGGGGCGGCGGGGACGGCGCCTGCCACTCCAGGGTCGTGGCCCGCCACGGGTTGCGCTCGGCCCGAGGGCCCCAGAACAGGCTGTAGACGAAGTTGGCGATGAAGAGCAACTGCGCCAGGCCCAGCCCGAACGCGGCGATGGAGATGGCGGTGTTCAGGGGCTGGACGTCGCGCAGGCGCTCGAACAGCTGGTACGCGTAGTAGCGCCGGGTGACGCCCGCGAAGCCCAGGAAGTGCATGGGGAAGAACGTGGCGTAGATGCCGACGAACGTCAGCCAGAAGTGCAGGCGTCCCAGCCGCTCGTGCAGCATCCGGCCGAACATCTTGGGGAACCAGTGGTAGAGCCCGGCGAAGACGCCGAACATGGCGGCGCTGGCCATCACGAAGTGGAAGTGGGCCACGACGAAGTAGGTGTCGTGCATCTGGATGTCCACCGGCGGCTGCGCCAGGAAGACGCCGGTGAGCCCGCCGGTGACGAACAGCGAGACGAAGCCGATGGCGAACAGCATGGCCGGCGTGAACCGGATGCGGGCGCGCCACAGCGTCGCCAGCCAGTTGAACGTCTTCACCGCCGAGGGCACGGCGATGGCCAGGGTGGTGGTCATGAAGGCCATGCCCACCAGCGGGTGCATGCCGCTGGTGTACATGTGGTGGCCCCAGACCAGGAACGACAGGATGCCGATGGCGGCCATGGACCCCACCATGAACGGGTAGCCGAAGATGGGCTTCCGGCTGTTGGCCGCCAGGATGTCCGAGACCATGCCCATCGGCGGCAGGATCAGCACGTAGACCTCCGGGTGGCCCAGGAACCAGAACAGGTGCTGCCAGAGGAGGGGGTTCCCGCCGGCGTGGGACAGCAGCTGCCCGCCCACCACCACCTCGGGCACGAAGAAGCTGGTCCCGGCCAGCCGGTCGAAGAGCAGCATGATCACCGCCGCCGTCAGCACGGGGAACGAGAGCAGCATGAGCAGCGCCGTGATGAACATGGCCCAGATGGTCAGCGGGAGGCGCAGCATGGACATGCCCCGCGCCCGCAGCTGGAGGATCGTGGTGATGTAGTTCAAGCCGCCGAAGAGGAAGGCCAGGATCAACACCACCAGGCTCAGCAGCCACAGCGTCTGCCCCAGGCCCGACCCCGGCGCGGCCTGGGGAATGGCCGAGAGCGGCGGGTACGCGGTCCAGCCCGTGCCGGGCGCCCCGCCGGTCACGAAGAAGGCCGCCAGCAGCAGGACCACTGCCGGCGGGTACAGCCAGTACGACAGGGCGTTCATGAACGGGAAGGCCATGTCCCGGGCGCCGATCTGCAGCGGGATCAGGAAGTTGCCGAACCCCCCCGACAGCGCCGTGGTCAGCACGAAGAAGATCATGATGGTGCCGTGCATGGTGACCAGCGCCAGGTAGAAGTCGGGCTTCATCACCCCGTTCTGGAAGCCCCCCGGCATCAGGGCCTGGAGTTCGGGCCAGCGCCACCCGGGGTAGCCCAGCTGCAGCCGGATCAGCATGGCCAGCGTCCCGCCGATGAGCGCCATCACCATCGACGTCAGCAGGTACTGGATGCCGATGATCTTGTGGTCGAGGCTGAAGATGTACTTGCGGAAGAAGCCCAGCTCGTGCTCGGCGTGCTCGACAGCGGTGGCGGCGTGCGGGGTGCTCATCGCGTTCGGCTCCTCACGGGCAGGATGGAGGCTACGGCGCCGGCTGCAGGGCCGGCTTCTGCTGGCTCAGCCATGCCGCGAACGCGTCCTGGCCCTCCACGACCACCCGGCCGCGCATCACGTAGTGGCCGACGCCGCACAGTTCGGCGCAGGCGATCTCGTAGACGCCGGTCTTCGTGGGGGTGAACCAGGTCTCCACGGTCATGCCGGGCACCGCGTCCTGCTTGACCCGGAACTCGGGGACGAAGAAGCTGTGGATCACGTCGCGGGCCCGCACCCGCAGCCGCACCGGGCGGTCCACCACCAGGTGGAGGTCGCGGGTGACGATGTCGTCGGCCGCGGCCGGGTCGGCGCGGTCGAGCCCCCAGGGGTTGCGCCGCAGGTCGATGAGCTTCGGGTCCGTGCGCCCGAACCGCCCGTCGGGCCCCGGGTACCGGAACTGCCAGGTGAACTGCTCACCGCGGACCTCGACCACCATGGCGTCCGGCGGCGCGGCGCGGTGGATCTTGGACCACACCACGCCGCTCATGGAGACCATCACGGCCAGCCCCACGGCCGGCACGAGGGTGTAGGTCAGCTCCAGCCGGCGGTGCTCGTGCCAGTGCGCGGCCCGCTGGTCGCCCCGGGCGCCGTGGCGCCACACCAGGTACCCCAGGAACGCGTGCACCAGGACGAAGATGCCGCCGGTGATCCACAGCGTGTTGTAGAAGAGGCGGTCGATCAGCAGGCCGTGCGCCGAGGCCACCGGCGGCAGCCACCAGCGGCCGCGCGCGTAGAGCGTGAACGCCACGCCCGCGGCCGCCGTGGCGAAGATCAGCGCCGCGACCTTGGCCGCCGTGCGGGGCTCGCTGGCAGGGGCGGAGGTGGGCATCGGATCCATCCTCGGTCACCGGTGCGGGATCATGCCACAAGTGTACCAATTGGCGCCGCCGATGCCAAACTCCTGCGCCGCCACACGCAAACTCCTGCGCCGCCCCGGGCGGACGCCTGGCAGCATCGCGGGTGGCCGCGTCCGTGCGGCGCTACACCGTCGCAGGAGGCCACGGCGTCGCGCCCCGGCACCGGGGCGCGCGTAGCGGGGAGCCCCGCGCAGCGCCGGCCGGTGCTGCGGCGGCCCGGGCCCCGGCCGGGGCCCTCGCGCGGGGCGCCCGGGTGCCGGCAGCAGGGCGCGGTCCCGGGCGCACGGAAAACGTCCATGCAGGGCGCGGCGGCCGCCAGCGGCGCGCCGCCGCGCCGGGGATCGCCGGTGGATGCGCTCCAGCACCTGAAGACGTTCTTCGAGGGCGAGGACGAGGTGGCTGCGGTCTACGTCTACGGCCGCTATCCGCCCGGACCCAGTTACCCCGACACGGACATCGAGCTGGCGCTGCTCTTCCCCGACGACGCCGACGAAGACGACGTGCGCGCCTACCTGGAACGGCTCTCGGAGCAGAACCCGCTGGGCCCGCTGCCGGGCATCCTGATGCCGGCCGCCCTCAACACCCACATCCTGCCCGTGATCTACGAGGTGCTGACCGCCGGCGAGCTGCTGGTGGACAACGATCCCGCCACGCGGGAGGCGTTCGCAGCGCGGACCCAGGCCCGCCTGGAAGCGGAGCGGCCGCAGCTGTTGCAGGAGGCCCGCACGGCCATCCTCCAGGCCCGGTCGCTGGGGCTGGCCCAGCCCGCCCGCGCCGAAGCCCTGCTGCCACAGCCGCCGAAGTACCTCGACCCGCTGCGCATCGGCTGGCGGCTGGGCCGCCTGCTGGCGTCGTCCAGCGTGCTCGAGACGCTGACGCGCGACGCCGAGGCCGCCGGCCGCGACGCCGACCGCCTGGCGCAGGTGCTGGGGTGGTTCAGCAACGGGGCCGGCGCGGCCACCGGCATCGCCAAGGCCATGCTCAGCATCTTCGACCTGCAGCGGCCGGCGCGGCGCTGGCAGGTCTTCCTGCCGCTGGCCGACCGGGCGCTGTTGCCCATGGACCTGGCGCTGGACCTGGCGTCGATGGTGGAAGTCCGCTGGCAGGTGCTGACGTCCACGGGCCTGCTGTCGGCCGAGCGGCTGGCAGCGCGCGTCCGCGGGTTCCTGCCCGCCATGGTGGCGTTCGCCAGGCAGGCCGCGTGGTTCTGCGAGGTCCCCGGCGGCGGCGACGCGCACGTCCACTGAGCGCGGGCCCGTGCCCAAGGAACCTGCCGGGCGCGACGCGAACACCACTTCCGGCGCGCGCAGCGCACAGCACGCGCCGGTGCGCGGGGGCGCGCCGGCGCCCGGGTGCAGGAGGTCTGCGTGACGGATCCGGTACGGATCGAGATCCAGCCCACGCCGAACGTCAACGCCATGAAGTTCGTGCTGAACCGGCGGCTGACGGAAGGCCGCAGCCAGACCTTCCGGTCGCCCGAGGAGGCTGCCGGCCACCCGCTGGCAGCGCGGCTGCTGGCGATTCCCGGCGTGGTACAGGTGTTTCTGCTGAACGACTTCCTGACGGTGACGCGGGACCCTTCGGCCGCGTGGGAGGCGATCGTCGACGCGGCGGCCGCCGCGATCCGCGACCACTTCGCCGGCTGAAGGCCGCGCGCCGGCCACCACGCCCAGAGAGACGGAGGGATCGGTGTGACGGACAGGCCATTCGAGGTCGTCGCCGAGATCGCCCTGCAGGGCCTGCCGACCAGCGGCGACATCGCCCGGATCGGCGACCAGGTGGAGCGTGCGCGGCAGGGCGCACCCGCTGTGGTGCGCGCCACGCTGACACCGCCGGCGCGGTTCCGCGACGGCAGCTACTGCCTGGAGACGCGGTGCGCGGTGTGGGCGGCCGACGGCGCCGCCGCGGTGGCGGCGGTGGAGGAGCTGCTGCGCCAGGCCGGCCTGACGGCCCGGAGCGTGCACCTCTCCGGCCGCGCGCTCACCCCGGCCGAGGTACCTCCACCCCCTGCGCACAGCCCTGCGCACAGCGCGGGCGCGAAGCCCACCGCAAGGGCACGCCGCCCTGCGGCGAGCGCGCAGGGGAGCGCGCGGGGTGCCAGCGCGGCCGCCCAGGCCACACCGACGCGCGCGCGCGGTCGGGCCCGATCGGCGCGCGGGGCGGCGTCGCGGGGCAAAGCGAGCGGCACGCGCCGCCGCGGGCGGTAGGGCGCACCGGAGGCCGGCGGCAGCACCCGCCGGGGTACCCGGCGCGGCGCCGCCGCGCACCTGTGCGCTTCGGCCCCTGCGGGGACGAGCGGGACCGCCGCGGCGTCAGCCGGCGAGCTCTCCCTCGGGGACCTCCGCGGCGAGCCACACCGGCGCTTCCAGCAGCCGCCGGATCTCTCCCAGGAACTGGGCGGCCTCGGCGCCGTCGGTCACCCGGTGGTCGGCGGAGAGCGTCGCGCGCATCACCGTGGCCACCTGCACGGCGCCGTCGCGCACCACGGGCGTCGGGGTTGCCGCGCCCACGGCCAGGATGGCGGTCTGCGGAGGGGTCACGATGGCGGCGAACGCCTCCACCCCGTAGGGTCCCAGGTTGCTCACCGTGAAGGTGCCGCCGGCGAGATCGTCGGGCCGGAGGTGCCCGGCCCGCGCCCGCTCGATGAGCGCCTTGCTCTCGCGCGCGATGACCCACAGCGGCTTGCGGTCGACGTCGTGCAGGACCGGGGAGAGCAGCCCCTCGGCCACCGGCACGGCGATGCTGATGTTGACGGCGGCCGGGTGGCGGATCGTCTCGCCCGCGAACGACGCGTTGAGGTTGGGGTACCGCCGCAGCGCCAGCGCCGCGGCCCGGACCACCAGGTCGTTGACCGTGATCTTCGCGGCCTCGGGCAGCCGCGCGTTGAGTTGCCGGCGCAGGTCCAGCGCGGCGTCCATGGCGATGGCCATGGTCACGTAGAAGTGCGGCACCTGCTGTTTGCTCTCGGTCATGCGGCGCGCGATGGCAGCGCGCATGCGCGAGAGCGGCACCTCGCGCACCGCCGCCGGTGGCCCTGCGGGGGCGCCTGCCGGCGCGGGGCGGGCAGCGCGGGCGGCGATGGCCGCCTCGACGTCGTCCTTGGTGATGCGTCCTTCCGGGCCACTGCCGCGGATCGTCTCCAGCGGGATCCCGTGCTCGGCCGCCAGCCGGCGGGCCAGGGGCGAGGCCCGGACCACGCCTGTCGGCGGGGTGGCCGGCGGCGCCGCCGGGGTGCCGGCCTGCACCGGCGCCGCTGGCGGCGCTGCGGTGGCCGCGGGGGATGCCACTGGCCCCTGGGGCGGTGGCGCCTCGGCGGCGGGCGGCGCCTCGCCCGGCCGCGTCAGGACGGCGATGGGCGCGCCGACCGGCACCGCGCTGCCCGGCTCCACCAGCACGCGGCTGAGGATGCCGTCCCACTCGGCCTCGAGTTCGACGTTGACCTTGTCGGTCTCGATCTCGGCGATGGGCTCGCCCTTGCGCACCGGATCGCCGGGGCGCTTCAGCCACCGGAGCACTTTGCCCTCGGTCATGGCGTCGCCCATCTTGGGCATGATGACCTCGGCCATGGGTCCCCCTCTGCGCGCTGGGTCTAGGAGGCCTCGCGCCCGCCGCGGTAGAGCACCCGGCGGGCCGCGGCCACGATGTCGGCCTCGTGGGGGATCGCCAGCAGCTCCAGCTCGCGGGCGTAGGGCATCGGTACGTCCGCGCCGGTGACACGTTCCACCGGCGCGTCCAGCAGGTCGAAGGCGCCCTCGTAGATCGTCGCCGCGATCTCGGCGGCGGCGCCGAACGGCTTCCACTGCTCCTGCACCACCACCGCGCGGTGCGTCTTGGCCACCGAGCGCACGAGCGTCTCGCCGTCCAGCGGCCGCAGCGAGCGCAGGTTGATCACCTCAGCGTCGATGCCCTCGTCGGCGAGCTGCCGCGCGGCCTCCAGCGCCACCAGGAGCATCCGGCTGTAGGCCACGATGGTGACGTCGCGCCCCGGCCGCGCCACCTCGGCCCGGCCGAACGGCAGGGCGCCGTCGCCCTCGGGGACCGGACCCTTGGTGCCGTACAGTGCGGCGTTCTCCAGGAAGATCACCGGGTCCCGGCCCCGCAACGCCGTGCGCAGCAGGCCCCACGCGTCGGCCGGGGTGGCCGGCGCCACCACCCGGAGGCCGGGCACGTGGGCGTAGAACACCTCCACGCTCTGGGAGTGCTGCGCCGACAGCTGGACGCCCGCGCCGTTGGGCCCGCGGATCACCAGCGGCACGTCCACCTGCCCGCCCGAGAAGTAGCGCACCTTGGCCGCGTTGTTGACGATCTGGTCGAAGGCCAGCAGCGAGAAGTTCCAGGTCATCACCTCGACCACGGGCCGCAGGCCCAGCAGCGCCATGCCGATGGCCGCGCCCACGAACCCTTCTTCGGAGATGGGGGTATCGATGACGCGGCGCGGCCCGAACCGCGCCAGCAGGTCGGCGGTGACCCGGAACGTCCCCTGGTAGAGCCCGATGTCCTCCCCCAGCAGCAGCACGGTCGGGTCGCGCTCCATGGCCTCGATGAGCGCGGCGCGGATGGCGTCGCGGTAGGTGAGCTCAGGCATCGGGGAGAGCGCCGTAGACGTGCGCCTGCAGCTCCTCGGGGCCGGGCGGCGGGCTCTCCTCGGCGAAGCGCACGGCCTCGGCCACGATCTGCTCGGCCTCCTCCTGGATGCGCGCGACGGCGGCGTCGTCCAGCACGCCGGCCTCGCGCAGCCGGCGCTCCAGCAGCAGGATGGGATCGCGGCGACGCTGCGCCTCGATCTCCTCCCGGGTGCGGTACGGCTGGAACAGGTCGGCGGCGCCATGGCCGGCGAAGCGGTAGGTGAGGGCCTCGACCGCGTACGGGCGGCCGGTGGCCCGCACGTGGGCGATGACCCGGGCGGCGGTCTCCCGCACCACGAAGAAGTCCATGCCGTCGATGCGCTCGCCGGGAATGGCGTACTGGGCGAAGCGGGCCGCCAGGTCGGTGACGGCCGACGCGCGCGCCACCGACGTGCCCATGGCGTACTCGTTGTTCTCCACCACGAGCACCAGGGGGCACAGGCCCTCCTTCCCCCACAGCCCGGCCATGTTCAGGGCCTCGTGCAGGGCGCCGCTGTTCATGGCGCCGTCGCCCAGGAAGCACACGCACACCCGGTCTTCCTGGCGGTACCGCAGCGCGTAGGCGGCTCCCACGGCCAGCGGCACGTGGGCGCCCACGATGCCGTAGCCGCCGTAGAAGCCCCGCGCCACGTCGAACAGGTGCATCGAGCCGCCCTTGCCGCGGGCGAGCCCCGTGACCTTCCCGAACAGCTCCGCCATGACCGCTCCGGGCGACGCGCCGCGGAACAGGGCATGGGCGTGGTCGCGGTAGGCGGTGAAGAAGACGTCGGTCTCGCGGAGTTCGGCCAGGAAGCCGGCGGCGACCGCCTCCTGCCCGCTGTAGACGTGCAGGTACCCGCCGATCTTGCCCCGCCGGAACGCGCGTTCGGTCTCCTCCTCGAAGCGGCGGGCGATGACCATCTGCCGGTACCAGGCGACCGCCGAGGCCACGTGCTCGGGCGACCGCCGGTCCGTGGCCAGCGCGGAGGTGGCGCTGTCGTCGGGCCGGCCCGTGCGGTTGGGCATGCCGTCCTGCTCCCTCCCCACGGCCTCGTGGGCGGAAGGATGAGCCGCGCGCCCGCGCGGAGGTCCCGGCGCCGCGCGCGCACTTTACTACTATACCAGATCCGCGCAACCCGGCCTCCGGCGCGACACCGGCGCGACCGGCGCCATTTGCGCGGGGGCGGCCCTGCGGGTAGGCTAGAGGCAGCGCCAGAAAGGAGCCGGCATGCCCACCGACGCCCTCGACGCGTTCGTCGCCGCGTTGCCCAAGATCGAGCTCCACGTCCACCTGGAGACCTCGCTGCGCCTGCGCCGCCTGGTCGAGCGCACCGGCGCGGGGCCGGCGCTGGGCGCGCCGCACCTGGTGGCCGATCCTGCGGTGTTCGTCGGCTACGACCGCCTGCGCCGGCTGCGCTACGCGGGGCGCGCCGGGCGGGTGCCCGACGCCTGGTACACGCGGGACCGGATCGCCGCCGTCACAGCGGAGCTGGTGCGGGAGGCGGCGGCGCAGAACGTCCGCTACGTCGAGGTGCGGGTGGGCGGTCGTCGGGGCTTCGCCCTGCTCGGCGTCCGCGGCATGCTGGAGGCCATGGCCGAGGGCGCGGCCAGCGTGCGGGCGCTCGGGGTCGGCTACGGGGCCATCGTGACGGTGGTGCGCGAGCGCGGGCCCGACGACGCGGCGCGCCTGGTGGCCGATGCGGTCGCGTGCCGCGACTGCGGCGTGGTCGGCATCGACCTGGCCGGCGACGAGCAGAACTTCCCGCCGGCGCTGTTCGCCGCCGCGCTGCGGCCGGCCCGCGACGCCGGGCTGGGCCTGACGGTGCACGCCGGGGAGTTCGCCGGACCGGCGGGCATCTGGACCGCGCTGTACCACCTGGGGGCCGACCGCATCGGCCACGGCATCCGCGCCGTGGAGGATCCGGCGCTGATGGACCACCTGCGCCACCGCGGGGTGACGCTGGAGCTGTGTCCCACGAGCAACGTGCGCTTGGGCCTGGTGCCGTCGCTGGCCCGGCACCCGCTGGCCGCGCTGCGCCGCGCCGGCGTGCCGGTCACCGTCAACAGCGACGACCCGCTGCTGCTGCAGACCTCGCTGGCCCGCGAGCTGGTGGCCGTGGCCCGGGCGCACGCCCTGACCCCGGCCGACCTGGTGGAGCTGCAGGTGGCGGCCGCCCGCGCCGCGTTCGCCCCCGAGGCGGTGCGGCGCGCGCTGGAAGCCGCGGTGCGCGCGGTGCCGCTGCCGGCGGCGGGGGGCAGCCCCGTGCCTTGATTTGTTGACTGAATCAGTCTAGAATTGGCACGTGCGGCGGTGCGGCGTACGCCGCCGCCAGCAGGAGGAGCGCATGGCCGATCTCGTCATCCGCGATCTCCACGTGCAGGTGGAGGACAAAGTGATCCTCAAGGGCGTCACCCTGGACGTCAGCCGGGGGGAGATCCACGCCCTCATGGGGCCCAACGGCTCGGGCAAGAGCACCCTCGCCAACGTCCTGATGGGCAACCCGTTCTACCAGGTGGTGCGCGGGGAGGTGCTCTACAAGGGCGAGGACCTGCTGGCCATGTCGCCCGACGAACGGGCCCGCAAGGGACTGTTCATCGCCTTCCAGTACCCGGTGAGCATTCCGGGCGTGACCATGGCCAGCTTCCTGCGCACGGCCATCTCGGCCCGCCGGGGGCTGGAGCAGGAGCTGGTGCCCGTGGCGGAGTTCCAGCGTCTCGTGCGGGCCAAGCTCGACGCGCTGAAGATGGATCCGGCCATCCTGGGTCGCTACGTCAACGAGGGCTTCTCGGGCGGCGAGAAGAAGCGCGCCGAGATCCTGCAGATGGCGCTGCTGGAGCCCGAGATCGCCATCATGGACGAGACCGACTCGGGGTTGGACATCGACTCGGTCAAGATCGTGGCCGACGGCATCATGCGCATGTACGAGGAGCAGCAGGGCGGCATGGGCGTGCTGGTCATCACCCACTACTCGCGCATCCTCCAGTACATCCGCCCGCACCACGTCCACATCATGTACGACGGGCGCCTGGTGGTCTCGGGCGGCCCCGAGCTGGCCCAGGAGCTGGAGGAACGCGGGTACGAGGAGATCCGCCGGCAGTTCGAGGTGATCGCCGCCGAGGTCCAGGAGGCGGGCGCCGTGCGCCGCGCCGGGAAGGTGTTCTGGGTGGTACACTGAGGGCGCGACGCGTGCGGCGGGGAGGGTGGCCGCGCGGTCGGGGCCGTGACCGTCGACCGCCGGCGCGCCGGCCCCGGGCCCGCGCGGGGCGCAGGACCTGAGGTCCGAGGAGAGGATCGATGGCGACCACGAGTCCGCTGGGGATCGAGCTCGATCACTACCGGTACGGCTTCCGCGAGCCCGAGAAGTACGTCTTCAAGTCGCGCCGCGGCCTCGATCGGGAGGTCGTCGAGCAGATCTCCCACATGAAGCAGGAGCCGGACTGGATGCGGGCGTTTCGGCTCCACGCCTACGAGCACTTCGTGCGGCGGCCCATGCCCACGTGGGGGGCCGACCTGTCGGGCATCAACTTCGACGAGATCTACTACTACATCAAGCCCACGGAGAAGCAGGGGCGGTCGTGGGACGAGCTGCCCGAGGAGATCAAGCGCACCTACGACCGGCTGGGCATTCCCGAAGCCGAGAAGAAGTTCCTGGCAGGGGTGGGCGCGCAGTACGAGAGCGAGGTCGTCTACCACAACCTCAAGGAGGAGTGGGAGCGCCTGGGCGTCATCTTCGTCGACACCGACACCGCCGTGCGCCAGTACCCCGACCTGGTGCGGGAGTACTTCGGCACGGTGGTCCCGCCGGAGGACAACAAGTTCGCCGCGCTCAACTCGGCGGTGTGGTCCGGGGGGTCGTTCATCTACGTGCCGGCCAACGTCCGGGTGGACATCCCGCTCCAGGCCTACTTCCGCATCAACGCCGAGGCCATGGGGCAGTTCGAGCGGACGCTCATCATCTGCGAGCCCGGCTCCTACGTGCACTACGTCGAGGGGTGCACGGCGCCGGTCTACACCACCGACTCGCTGCACTCCGCCGTGGTGGAGATCATCGTGAAGGAAGGCGCGCGGTGCCGCTACACGACCATTCAGAACTGGTCCAAGAACGTCTACAACCTGGTGACCAAGCGCGCGGTGGCGTACCGCGACGCCACCATGGAGTGGGTGGACGGGAACCTGGGCTCGAAGATCACCATGAAGTACCCGTCGGTCTACATGGTCGAGCCGGGCGCCAAGGCCGAGATCCTGTCGGTGGCCTTCGCGGGCGCCGGCCAGCATCAGGACCCTGGCGGCAAGGTCGTCCACGCCGCGCCCCATACCCAGTCGAGCATCGTGAGCAAGTCGATCGCCAAGGACGGCGGGCGCGCGGGGTACCGCGGCCTGGTCAAGGTCTACCCGGGTGCCAAGGGCAGCCGGTGCGCGGTGCGCTGCGACGCGCTGATCCTCGACGAGCGCAGCCGGTCCGATACCTACCCCTACATGGAGATCGACGAGGAGGACGTCTCCATCACCCACGAGGCGACGGTCTCCAAGGTCTCCGACGAACAGCTGTTCTACCTGATGAGCCGCGGCATCAAGGAGGACGAGGCGATGAACATGATCGTCCGCGGCTTCATCGAGCCCATCGTGAAGGAGCTCCCGCTGGAGTACGCGGTGGAGCTGAACCGCCTGATCGCCCTGGAGATGGAGGGCTCGGTGGGCTGAGCCGGGCCGCCGCGGTGCGATCCGACACCCACGCGCCGCTGGCGCGCGGGCCGGCGCGGGGGCACCGGGCCAGGAGGCCGCGGGCGTCCCCGACAGCGGCGGGCCGCACGCGTGCCCGCCCCGCACAGCCGCCCCGGGCGGCGGACGGATGCCGCGAGGCGTACGGAGGAACACAGTGAGCGATCGCACGTCGTCCCTCGTCGCGCGGGCCGGGGTGCTGGACCCCGCGGCCCTGGAGGCTGCCAGCCGGCAGGCCGACGACCCCGCCTGGATGCGGGAGCGCCGTGAGGCCGCCTGGGCAGCGGCCATGCGCCTGCCGCACCCGGCCGAGATCTGGCCCGAGGAGTGGCGGCGCACCGACACGAGCGCCCTGGATCTGGCTGCGGTCGGCCTGGCCACGGCGCCGACCGGTGTGCCGCCCGACACCGCGGCGGTCGTCGGCCCCGACGAGCGCGCCGGCCTGCTGGTCGCAGCCGGCGGGCGGGCCACGGTGGAGGCCGACGGCGCGCTCGGCGCACGGGGCGTGATCTTCTCCGACCTGGCGGGTGCCGTCGCCGCCCATCCCGAGCTCGTCCGCGAACACTTCCTGCGCATCGTGCCCGAGGTCGACCGGCACCGCTTCCGGGCGCTCCACGCGGCGCTGTGGACCGGGGGCGTGTTCCTCTACGTGCCGGCAGGGGTAGAGGTGGCGCTGCCGCTGGTGGCCCACACGTGGCTGGGTGCTGCGGGCGGTGCGGTCTTCCCCCACACCCTGGTGGTGGCCGGGCCGGGCAGCCGGGTGACGCTGGTGGACCTGCTGGCGTCCGCCGAGGGCACCACCCGGCAGGTGGCCACCGCGGTGGCCGAGCTCGTCGTGCAGGAGGGCGCCCAGGTGCGCTACGTCGCCATCCGCGACTGGGCGACGCCCATGTGGGAGGTCGGGAGCCTGGTGCGGGCCCGTGTCGGCCGCGACGCCGCCGTGCACACCCTGGTGGTCGGGCTCGGCGGGGGAGTGCTGAAGGTCGACGTCGAATCGTACCTGGACGGCCCCGGCGCGTCCTCGGAGATGCTGGGCCTGTACTTCGCCGCCGACGGCCAGCACATGGACTTCCACACCCTCCAGGAGCACGCGGCGCCGCACACCACCAGCGACTTGCTGTACAAGGGCGCCGTGCGCGATACGGCCAAGACGGTCTTCGCGGGGCTGATCCGCGTGCACTGGGGCGCCCAGAAGACCAACGCGTTCCAGTCCAACCGCAACCTGATCCTCTCGGAGGGCGCGCGGGCCGACTCGATTCCCAAGCTGGAGATCATGGCCAACGACCTGCGCTGTACCCACGGCTCGGCCACCAGCCGCCTGCACGAGGACCACATCTTCTACCTGATGAGCCGCGGTCTGACCCGGGCGCAGGCCGTGCGCATGATCGTCGGCGGGTTCTTCGCCGAGGTGTTCGACCGGATCCCCGCACAGCGGCTGCGCGCGTACCTGCAGGCGCGCATCGCCGACAAGATGTCCTGACCATGGACGAGGTCGCCGCCGACACCTTCGTGCGGGTCGCAGCCCTGTCCGAGGTGCCCCCGGGCACGGCCCGGGCGGTGGACGTCGCCGGCCGCAGGATCGCCCTGGTGAACGTCGGCGGCACCGTCTACGCCATCGACGACACCTGTACCCACGAGCGCGTCTCGCTGGCGGGCGGGCAGGTCACCGGCGAGATCATCGTCTGCCCCAAGCACGGCTCCCGCTTCCACGTCCCCACGGGCCGGGTGCTGTCCCTGCCCGCGGTCCGGCCGGTCAGCACCTATGCGGTGAAGGTGGAAGGCGACGCCATCTGGGTGTCGCCGCAGCCCCGGCCCGGCCAGGGGATGCCCCACCGGCGGTAGGGGGCGGCCGTGGAGCTGGGCGCCCGTGTGCGCGGCGACTTCCCGCTGCTGGCCCGCACGGTCCACGGCAAGCCGCTGGTCTACCTGGACAGCGCCGCCACCTCCCAGAAGCCCCGCGTCGTCCTCGACGCCCTGCAGGAGTACTACTGCCGCTACAACGCCAACGTGCACCGCGGGATCTACGCCATCGCCGAGGAGGCCACGGCGCGCTACGAGGCCGCGCGCGCCACGCTGGCCCGCCTCCTGCATGCCGCGCGGCCCGAGGAGATCGTCTTCACCCGCGGCACCACCGAGGCGATCAACCTGGTGGCCGGGAGCTGGGGCCGCGCCACCCTGCGCGCCGGCGACGAGATCGTCCTCACCGAGATGGAGCACCACAGCAACATCGTGCCGTGGCAGCTCCTGGCGGCGGAGAAGGGCGCCCGCCTGAAGTACGTGCCCGTCACCGACGCCGGCCGCCTGGACCTGGACGCACTGGACCGTCTGCTCACCGAGCGCACGCGGCTGGTGGCGGTGGTGCACCAGTCCAACGTGCTGGGCACCGTCAACCCGATCCGGGAGATCGCGGACCGGGCGCACGCTGCGGGTGCCCTGGTGCTGGTGGACGCGGCCCAGAGCGTGCCCCACCAGGCCATCGACGTCCAGCAGCTGGGGGCCGACTTCCTGGCGTTCTCCGGGCACAAGATGCTGGGCCCGACCGGCAGCGGGGGCCTGTGGGCGCGCTACGAGCTCCTGGAGGCGATGCCACCCTACCACGGCGGCGGCGAGATGATCGTGCGCGTCGACTACGAGCGATCGACGTTCAAGGCCCCGCCCCACCGGTTCGAGGCCGGCACGCCCCCCATCGCCGGCGCCATCGTGCTGGCCGTCGCCGCCGACTACCTGCAGGGCGTGGGGTTCGAGGCCATCGCGGCCTGGGAGCACACCCTGGTGGCGTATGCGCTGGAGCGGCTGCGCGACGTGCCGGGCCTGCGGATCCTGGGGCCGACCACACCCGAGCAGCGCGGCGGCGCCATCAGCTTCGTGATGGACGTGGCGCACCCCCACGACATCGCCCAGGTCCTGGACCAGGAGGGCATCGCCATCCGCGCCGGCCATCACTGCGCGCAGCTCCTGCACCGGCGCTTCGGCGTGGAGGCCAGCGCGCGGGCCAGCGTGCACCTCTACAACACCCGCGAGGACATCGACGCGCTGGTGGCGGGCCTGCACGCGGTCCGCCGCCTGTTCACCCGCGCCTCCCGCCCGGTGTAGGATCAGGGTGCGATGGCGCTCGACGACCTCTACCGCGAGGTCATCCTCGACCACTACGCGCACCCCCGCAACCGCGGCCGCCTCGACCCGGCCGACGTCACCGTCGAGGGGGCCAACCCGTTGTGCGGCGACGAGCTGGTGCTCTCGGTGCGGCTGGAGGGCGACCGGGTGGTGGCCGCGCGCTTCGAAGGCCGCGGTTGCTCCATCAGCCAGGCGTCGGCCTCGATGCTCACCGAGGCGATCACCGGCAAGTCGGTGGACGAGGTGCGGGGGCTCATCGGGGCGTTCAAGGCCATGATGCGCGGCGCGGGCCCCGCCGACAGCCTGGGCGACCTGGCCGCGCTCCAGGGAGTGCGCAAGTTCCCGGTGCGCATCAAGTGCGCGACGCTGGCGTGGGTGGCGCTCGAGCAGGGGCTGGACGAGCGCGCGGCGGGGCGTGCGCCCACGCGCACCACCACCGAGACCGATCCGGCCTGACGCCCCGCGGCCCGGCAGGCGCCCGCCGGGCCGCCGCCGAATCTCGGACGCATCCGCGGGCCCGGAGGGCTGGCGTACGAACCGTCCTCTCGCGTCTCAGCTGCGCACCGCGACGCTGACCCTGCTGGCGGCGTCGGTGCTGGTCTTCGGCCTGGTCCACCTGGCGCCGTTCGATCCCGCGCGGTACTTCGTGCAGTTCCGGCAGGGAGCCCGGGAAGAGCAGATCCGACAGCTCCGGCAGTGGTACGGGCTGGACGACCCCGTGCCCGTGCAGTACCTGCGGTGGGTGCGGCGGGTGGCCACCGGTGACTTCGGGCGCTCGGTGTCCAGCGGGCGCGAGCTGGGGCCTGAACTGTGGCGCCGCCTGCCCTGGACGCTGCTGCTCCTGGCGGTGGCATGGGGGCTCGCTGCGCCGGCGGCCGTCGGGCTGGCCCTGGCCGGCGCACGAGGCGGCGCCGGCGGCGCGGTCGCCCGCCCGGTGGGCACCGGGGCGGCGCTCGTGCCGGTCTTCCTGCTGGCCAGCGTGCTGGTGTACGTCTTCGCGGTCCGCCTCGCCTGGGTGCCGATCCTGCCGCCGTTCGAGTTGCGCCTGCTCGACCCCGCCCTGTGGCGGGCCCTGCTGGTGCCCGCGGTGAGCCTGGCTGTGCCCGTGGCCGCACTGGCGGGGCGCCAGCTGGCCGCGGCGCTGCGCGAGGGCCTGGCGGCGCCCTACGCCCGGACGGCGCGCGCCCGCGGCGTGCCGGCCGCCGCAGTGCGCCGGGACGCGCTGCGCGCGGCCGCCGCTGTGGTGCTTGCGCGCCCGCTGTCCCTGGTGGTGGCGTCCCTGGGCGCGCTGCTGGTGGTGGAAGAGGTGGTGGGCTGGCCGGGCCTGGGGCGGGTCTTCATGCGCGCCGTCGCCCAGCGCGACATCACGGCCGTGCAGGCCGCGCTCTTCCTCCTGGTCGCCGTCGGGCTGGCCGGCGAGGTGGCCGCGCGCCAGCTGGCGGTGCATCTCGCGGGAGGCGATCCGGCGGGTGCCGGCGGGTGGGCGGCCGTGCGCGAGGCCGCCGGACGCCCGCCGACAGCCGCTGCCCGTCCTGCACCGGTGCCCGCCCTGGACGGCAGCGCGCGGGCGGCGGCGATCGTGCTGGCCGGGCTCGTGGCCGCCGCGCTGGCAGCTCCGGTGCTCGCGCGCTTTCCCCCGGACCTGGTACTGCTGGAAGAGATCCAGCTGCCGCCGTCGGCGCGCCACTGGATGGGCACGGACGCCTCCGGCCGGGATCTGTTCAGCCGGCTGCTCTACGCAGGCCGCGTGACCATGGCGCTGGCCGCGGTCCCGGCGGTGGTCGCAGTGGCGGGTGCGGTGGTCCTGGCCGGCGTGGCGCGGTGGCGGGGACCGGTGTGGGAGGCCGCGCTGGCGGGCTCCTCGCGCACCCTGGGCGCGTTCCCGCCCCTGGCCCTGGCCATGGCGGTCGCCGTGGTCGTCGGCCGCATCCCGACGGCCCTGGGAGGCGTGATGGTGGCCTGGGGGCTGGCGGAGTGCCTGGACCGCGTCGTGACGCTCACGGCGCGGGCGCGCGCCTGGCCGTTCGCCGAGGCCGCGGTCGCCCTCGGGGCCACGCCCGGGCGGGTGCTGGAGCGACACCTGGGGCCGCACCTCGCGCGGCCGCTGGCCGCGGAGGCGCTGGCGCTGGTGCCCGGTTTCGTGCTGCTGGAGGCCACCCTGGGGTTCTTCGGGTTCAGCCTGAGCCCCACGGTGCCCACCTGGGGTACGCTGCTGTGGCGCGGCCGTGAGGCCCTGCACCGCGGCGACTGGTGGCTGCTGGCC
>Ga0272449_1002257_pt1 | contig 18182 bp, 18 predicted proteins | sample YNPCB0241_FD_198679 | JGI IMG/M metagenome (GOLD analysis project Ga0272449, IMG submission 198679) | Hot spring sediment microbial communities from Yellowstone National Park, WY, United States - YNP-CB-024-1 | ecosystem: Environmental > Aquatic > Thermal springs > Hot (42-90C) > Sediment... | reverse complement strand
TCATTCGATTAAGCGTGTATATGGATGATCATAAGGGTCTTTTCTTCTAAGTGTGATGTCAAAGGCATGGAAAAGTTCTATCTTGAAAAGGCGCTTCCAATACTTAAGAAGCAAAAGGGTTGCATCTATGCCTTTGCGGGCAAAAATACCGAGAAAGGGGAAGTCGTTATGGTAACCGTTTGGGAGGATCTTGAAGCGCTGAAAAGATTTAGTGGGCCAGAGTGGAACAAGCCTAAAGTTGTGCCAGAAGAAGCACCCCTGTTAAGAGGAGAACCTAGCCTAGTGAACTTCGAGCTCATCGGCTCCGTAACAAAAAGACTTCTTTCGTAAGATTAACAGCTTCCCTAGCTATGACAGAAGTTCAGGAAGACGCATCGACTAATAGCTAAAAATTTTTCGATTATTTTAGGGACAATGTTACGTTAAGTTGTGTTTCAGTAGGTAGTTGTAGATTGTTACGCATGAGCTTATGTATCTGGTTATGGTTTTGAGGGTTGAGTTGTGTGGGAATCCTCCCAGTAGGCATCTTAGCTTCGCTTTTAGTCTCCAAAGGCGTCCTATTCCTCTTAAAGACACCAGCCCTCCTCACAACATCCACAAGAAGCTTAAGACCGAACATAAGACAACATACAAGCACCAAAAAACAAACCCAAAACACTAAACAATCCACTCAAATCTTATCGTAACATCATCTATGAGGAGATGATGTTACGATAAGGAGACATATGACAACCAAAGAAAGCACCAAACACCAAAACCTTATCGTAACATTATCACCTCACTGCTTGATAAATCTTTAAAAGGTCTTAAGCAACCTAAGATATTCGCTAAAAGCCTGCTTAACCTACTAGGCTACGGTGGCGTAATCACGCTGAACTTAATAGAAAACTGCTTTTCGTAGTATGCCCGAACTTTACAAGAAGATGACACATCACCTTATTGAAACGGAATAGCATACCATTAATATCCCACTTCCCTGCACAATACTAATAGAGCGATTCTTTGAAAACCGAAGTCCTGATCGTAGGTGCGGGCATCATAGGCTTAAGCGTAGCCTACAACCTTGCAGAAAAGGGGTGCAAAGTCGCAGTAGCTGAAAAAGAGTTTCCAGGTGCAGGAACAACAGGAAAGGGAGGTGGGGGTATAAGACACCAGTTCTCAACCGAATTAAACATAAAACTCACAATAGAAAGCCTGAAGATCCTCCGAAGATTCAAAGACATAACAGGCTACGATCCTCAACTCAAACAAATAAGCTACTATCTGCTCGCAACTAGAGATGAAGAAGAGATACTTACGAGAAGTGTCCAGGCGCAAAGCAAACTCGGCTTACACAGCATACTTATAGAGCCCAAGGAGTTAAAACAAATACTGCAAGGGATAAAGATAGATGATATAGCCGTAGCGTCAACCTGCGAAGAAGACGCCTGGATAAACCCCTCAGCCATACTGCAAGGCTACCAAGATTCAAGCAAACGACTAGGAGTCAAGATCCTAGAGCAAACAGAAGTCCACACCCTCAAAATAGAAAAAGACCATCTGAGAGCAGCAGCAACATCTGAAGCTATTGACGCAGAGTGTGTGGTCATAGCTGCAGGCGCCTACAGTGCACCTGTAGCTCGAAGCCTCGGAGTAGAGCTACCTATTAACCCATTCAAAAGGCAGGTCTTTTATGTCGAAGGCTTTAGAGTCGCTAAAAGAAACTGTGTACTCTTCGATATGCATCATAAGGTTGCTTTCGTCAACAGAGATGAAGGGGCAATAGTTGGTGTGCACGATAGAAGTGTGCTAGGCTCATTTGATGAAACCCTCAACTTGGAAGACGTACCATACGTAAAAGAAGTTGCAGCACACAGAATACCGCATATCAAGGGAGCTGAGATAACAGGCGGGATAGCGGGCTTATACGAAGTTACGCCGGACAGAAACCCAATACTAGGCCCTATACCCAACATAAAAGGACTACTTATATCCGCAGGCTTCAGCGGACACGGGATTATGCACGCACCGATAATAGGCAAAATTATAGCTGAAATGATATTGGGAGGTAAATCATCGATAGACGTCTCACAATTCAGCCTGAACCGATTCAAAGAAAACCAACAGATCTACGAGCACATAGTAATCTAACCCTAAGAATAAAGGCGGCAATAAACCTCATGCTCAGAATCAGACATCATAGCCTTTGGCTCCTCAACTCTACACTTCTTTGTCACCTTCGGGCACGCAGTGTAAAACTCGGCCCCCTCCGGTATGTCAACAGGCCTCGGCACCTCTCCATTCAAGATCATTCTCTCAACCATCTGCAAATGAGAAGCTGATGAAAGAAGATCTTGGACATATGGGTGAAGCGGCTTCAAAAGGAACTACGCTGAAGGCGCTTTCTCGATGACAGCCCCAAATACATCACAGCAACGTAATCACTGACATATCTATTTAACAAGCGAGTGATCGTGAGAAATAAGAAGGTTAGTTAACATATATTTGTCCTGAAGATCAAGCGGCAGGTTCACTATCTGCGCTTCAACAGACACATACAAAGATTAGACAGGCTCATCTGACACACTGAGGATTTACCGCTAACGCTATTGCTATGCCAATTCGCTGCTCTGGGATACTTGAGCTGATGCTCTTCTTCCAACCCCACACTAACAAAAAGCCTTCAGACAAAACATAGAACTAAACAAGCCTACATAACCCACCTTCGGATCTACTTAGTTTGAGGAAAAGGTTATCTATTATCGACTTTTAGCTAAATGCTGGCAATAGGATGGCAAAGACGCTATTCGAGAAGATCTGGGACGATCACCTGGTTTATCAGGAAGAGGGAGGTCCGGTTCTACTCTACGTGGATAGGCATTACATACACGAAGTAACCTCTCCACAAGCCTTCGAAGGGCTGAGGCTGGCTAGGCGTAGAGTGAGGAGACCAGATCTCACGTTTGCGACGATGGATCATAACGTACCTACAACAAGCCGCCTAATACCTGTATCGGATCAGCTGGCAGCGCTGCAGATGGCTACGCTGGAAAGGAACTGCGCAGAGTTCGGGATTACGCTCTTCGACCTCTCAAGCCCCTATAATGGGATCGTGCACGTTATAGGGCCTGAGCTCGGGTTAACTCTTCCTGGTTTGACGATCGTGTGCGGAGACAGCCACACATCTACACACGGTGCATTCGGCTCTATAGCGTTCGGTGTAGGCACAACCGAAGTAGAGCACGTGCTGGCGACACAGTGCATCTGGGTTGAGAAACCCAAGCTTATGGAAGTCGTCATCGAAGGATCTCTGCAGAGGGGTGTGACAGCAAAAGATCTGGCGCTCTACATAATCAAGAAGATAGGTACGGGCGGCGGCACAGGGTATGCTATTGAATACAGAGGCGGGACTGTAGAGGGGTTGAATATGGATGAAAGGATGACCCTCTGCAACCTCAGCATAGAAGCCGGGGCTAAGTTTGGGTTAATAGCGCCAGACGAGAAGACCATCAGCTACCTAAGGGGGAGGAAGTATGCACCCAGGGACAGCGCGTTCGAAGAAGCAGCGGAATACTGGAGAACCCTGAGAACAGATCAAGGAGCTGTATTTGATAAGAGCGTTAAGATAGACGCCTCGCCTGTAGCGCCTCAAGTAACCTGGGGCACTACACCAGCGATGGTAGCAGATGTCACTGGAGTCGTCCCTCATCCAGATGAGTTTGAAGATCCGGTGGAGAGGAAGGCGGTTGAGAGGGCTCTTGAATACATGGGGCTTAAACCAGGTACGCCTATAACTGATATTAAGATCGACAGAGTGTTCATAGGCTCCTGCACAAACGCTAGGCTCAGCGACTTAGAAGCGGCTGCAAGGGTCGTTAAGGGTAGGAGGGTCGCACCCGGTGTTAGAGCTATGGTTGTGCCCGGTTCTCAGATGGTGAAGCGTGAGGCCGAGGAGAGGGGGTTGGCTAAGATCTTTAAGGAAGCGGGGTTTGAGTGGCGTGAACCAGGTTGCAGCATGTGCTTGGGTATGAACCAAGACATACTAGCGCCTGGAGAGAGGTGTGCTAGCACCTCTAACAGAAACTTTGAGGGTAGGCAGGGTCCGGGTGGAAGAACTCATCTAGTTAGCCCGATTATGGCTGCGGCTGCTGCGGTAGCTGGTAGGTTCGTCGATGTGAGAGAGTGGGGCTTCGAGTAGAGGTGGATACTGATGCACCCCTTCAAGACCTTCACCGGTTTGGTCGTGCCTCTGGATATAGATAATGTTGATACAGATCAGATCCTGCCGAAGCAGTTCCTCAAGTTGATAGAGCGTAAAGGGTTCGGCAACTACCTCTTCTTTAACTGGAGGTTCGATGAGCGGGGTGATCCGAAGCCGGACTTCATACTAAACCAACCGAAGTATAAGAAAGCGTCTATACTCGTCAGCAGAGCGAACTTCGGCTGTGGGAGCTCGAGGGAGCACGCGGTCTGGGCTCTACTGGATTATGGCATAAAGGCGGTGATAGCTGAGAGCTTCGCCGACATCTTCTACAACAACGCATACAAGAACGGTCTCCTGTTGATAACCCTCCAGCCTCAAGAAGTTGAGGAAATCATAAGGAAGGCGACGGAAAGCACCCTATACCTAACGATCAACCTAGAGGAGCAGAAGGTTTCGGAGCCTGATGGTGTAGAGTATCGGTTCGAAATCCCCAAGTTCATAAAAGAGCGGCTTCTAGAAGGGTTGGACGACATAGCAATCACCCTAAAGCACGAATCTAGGATCCTTGAGTATGAGGCTAAGATGAGGAGTATGCGACCCTGGGCGACACCTGTGAAGCCTGCTAAGAAGGCTGCTCAAAGCGGTTGAAGATCGGTAGGGCTGTAGCGGCTGGGGTTGGTTTAAGCATAGGTTTCGTAGTAGCCTACTCGCTGATCTTCGGTGTTAGATTTGAGGATTTAGCATCCATCAGCCTCACAACGCTCATCGCAGCCAGCACCCTAATATTTCTCCGCCTCCTTATTCAGGGAATACGCTTCTACTTACTGACTTGCGTTTTAAATGTTAGAGCGGGTATTGCGAGTAGCGTGGTAGCCAGGGTTTCTTCTGAGTTTGTGAGCTTATCTACCCCGACGTTCATCGGAGGCGAGGCGGTTAGGCTCGCTTGGCTCAAAGCGCGAGGCGCTGATCTCGGTCAGGCTACTTGGATAATCTTCTGGGAGATCTATCTAGATGTGGTCTCTACAGCCCTGGTTGTCTACGCCTCAGCATCCTATCTCCTTCTATGCGGAGAATATCTTCTAGCATCCTTGGCTGCACTGATCTCCACCACGACAACCGCTTTCTTTACATTCATATACCTGTTTTCAAAGAAGAGTGTCCTGCATATACCGAAGTGGCTACAAAAAATTGTCAGATTCTTCTTTGGCGAGTCTAGGGGAGGCAGAGTTATTACTTCACTAAACCAGAATCTACTTTCATACCACAGCTCTGCGATCAACATGAATATCATCTACACTTATAAGCGGACTATCGGGATTCTGCTCTGCACAGCTCTTATGATCCTCTTAAGCGGCGCCGTAACACAGCTTGTTATAGGAGGATCTTTGAGCTTAAGAGGTCTTCTGCTATCCACGAGCGGCTTCCACATATCACTAGTAATCGGCACGCTGCCTATCACTATCGGAGGATCAGGTGTTTCGGAGCTTGTGCTAAACCACTTCGCGACCAACGTTTTCGGCTCAAGCAATTGGGTCAGAGTTATCGCTTGGCGTATCATAACCTACCACATACCACTAACAATATCAGGACTCGCTCTGGCTGTGCTGAGTTATAAGGAATTTGTTGCAAGAAAGATTAGATCCCACACCTTGAAGCTAGGGTGATCGGTATAAGCGCTCTACCCACCCAGGTAGAGTTTCTTCAACTCGGGATTGGATAGCACTTCTTGCCCGCTACCTTCAAATCTTTTTCTCCCAAGCTCTAGCACTATCGCGTGGTCAGCTAGTTGGAGTGCCTTCTTTGCGTTCTGTTCAACCAAGAGTACGGTTATACCTTCTTCGTTGAGCCTCTTTACAGTTTCAAAGACCAGTTTCATACTTTGCGGCGCGAGACCGAGTGATGGCTCGTCTAGCATCATAAATGTGGGAGAGAGTAGAAGAGCCATTGCTATAGCAAGCATCTGCTGTTCTCCTCCACTTAAGTTACCCGCTAGCTGAGTTCTTCTCTCTTTTAGGATGGGAAACTTATCGTAGATCTTTGATAGATCTTCTTTTACTTTTGTATCTTTTCGAGTGAAAGCTCCCATCTCCAGGTTCTCTTGAACGGTCATGAGGGGGAATATCGCTCTACCTTGAGGGAGGTAGGAGATACCTTTCTTTAATATTTGTAGAGGGCTCAGACCTGTTATATCTTCACCCTTAAACGTTATCTTCCCTGACGAGGGCTTCAGGAGACCATATACAGTTTTTATTAAAGTGGATTTTCCAGCACCGTTGGGTCCTATTATACAAGCTATTTCTGATTCTTTTATCTCAAAAGAAACCTCCTTTAGGATGTCGATACCTCCGTAGCCTGAGGACAAGTCGCTTACTGTAAGAAGTGTGCTACACATGCTTAACCACTGCCCAGATATGCTTCTAACACTTTTGGATCCGATCTTACCTCATTTGGTGCACCTTCAGCGATCTTCACACCATGATCTAGCACAATAATTTTGTTGCAGATGTTCATTATGACTTCCATATTATGTTCGATGATAAAGAACGTTAGTCCCTCGCTGTTAAGCTGTCTTATCAAGTCTTTAGTCTTTTCAATCATGGTTGGATTTACTGCTGCAGCGGGTTCATCCAGTAGCACAAGCTTAGGGTAGGGTATAAGCGCCATCGCGAAGCTTAATAGTTTTCTCTGCCCGTAGGATAAGTTTCCTGCATATTCTTGAGCTAGCTTATCTAACCCCACAAGTTTAAGGAGAAACTGCGCCCTTTCAGCCGTTTCTTTCTCGATTTCTTTGGCCTTCTTTCTACCCGCTAAAAGGGTAAGAGTTGACAGACGTTGGTGTTGTTGGGCTGCTATCAGCATATTTTGCTCTACTGTAAGCTTCAGGAAGAGGCGAGCGTTTTGAAAGGTTCTTGACACGCCCAGCAAAGCTATTTCATACGGCATCTTGTTAGTAATATTTTTATTTTTGAAAAATATTCGACCAGCGTCTACTTTAAGGAAACCGGTTATACAATCGAAAAGAGTGGTTTTACCGGAACCGTTTGGGCCGATAAGACCGACTACTTCACCTTCATTTATCTCCAGGCTAACCTTGTCTACTGCAACCAACCCATAGAATTTCTTAACCACTCCTTCTGTCCTAAGTAAACTCATTTTGCATAGACCTCCTTTATTCTCCTCTTATGCATATATGCTTTGAATTTGCCACCTATACCTTCTGGCATTAGAAGTACAGTAAAGAGCAGAATAAACCCGTATATTATCAGCCTAAACTCTTTAGCAGCTCTTAGGATCTCGGGTAGCACTGTGAATACGATGGAACCTAGTATAGGTCCACCTATAGTTCCTGAACCACCAACTAACGTTATTACTAGCACATGTTCGAGTGTATAGAACTCAAAGACGGTAGGATCTAGAAAAGTTATGTAATGTGCAAATAAGCTTCCAGCAATACCTGCCATACCTGCTGAGATCGTGAACGCCAATAGCTTGTACTTCATGGTGTTTATTCCTACAGCCTGTGCCAGTGCTTCGTCTTCTCTTATCGCTATGAACGCTCGACCTATACGGGAGCCAACGAGCTTGATCAATAGCAGATGTAGGATCAAAGCAAATACCATAGTAAGAACATAATAATTGGTTCTGCTGGCGAAGCTGATACTTAATTGGTTGAATAGGTTAAGCGTAGGAGAGGGTATACCAGGTATGCCGAGAGGCCCCCTAGTCACCTCTACCCAGTTCCTTGCTATAAGCCAGCATATGACCAAGAAACCTAACGTTGATATTACAAACGAATGCCTAGAAAGTCTCAGAAAGGGGATACCCACAGCAGCAGCAATGACTGCTGGTATGAGGATAGCCAATACAAGTCCAATCCAAAAAGATTGCTTATACGTTACCGCTAATATTGTAGAAGTGTATGCACCTATACCGAAGAAGGCTGTTTGAGCTAGAGATAAGTAACCTACGTATCCCAACAAAAGGTTAAAGCTTTGAGCTAGCATTAAGTAGATTCCAGTCAACACCAAGAGATGTAAAATGTAAGCCGACTGAGTGAAGATTGGAACCGATAGCACTACAGCAGCTATAGTGGAGTAAAGCGCGGCATTTCTGATGAATCGTATGCGCTTTTGGTTAATCATCTTAAAGCACCCTTGTTGCTCTTCCGAAGATTCCTTGTGGTCTGAGGATCAATACTAGTATGATTATGAGGAAGGCTAAGCCATCCTTTAAGGTTGCAGATATATAGCCTCCAACTAAACTTTCACCCAATCCAACTATTAGGGCTGCTACAGCAGCTCCTTTTACACTACCGAAGCCTCCGACTATCACGATGGCAAATGCTTTGAGGACGACTGCCTGTCCCATACTCGGTTCGATAGAAAAGATAGGTGCGATTAAGGCCCCTGCTAATCCAGCTAAACCTATGCCCAATGTAAACGTCAAACGCGCTATCCTATGAGGGTCTATGCCAACAACGTAGCACGCTTCTCTGTTTTGGGCCACGGCTCTTATAGCCTTACCTAGTCGAGTCCTTTGTAGAAACAGATGGAGAGCGAAAAAAGCGAGATAACCAGCTAAAAGCGCCAAAACACGTTCAACGCTAAAGAATACGCCGGCAAATTCTATCGTACCCGCTAATCCAGTTCTGACAGTTCGCGGCGTTGCTGTAAACAGCAAGAGTACTGTGTTAGCTAAGATCATGGATATAGCAAACGTACCGAGCACCTTGCTTTCGAAAGATCTCCCAGTTATCGGCCTTATCGCGCCTCTCTCAACAAATAAAGCAATTATCGCTGAGAATGCTACAGCAAGGGCTACGCTGATATAATAGGGTAAGCCGAGCCAAGATGAGGCAATAAACGTAAAATACGCGCCCAACATATAGAATTCTCCGTGTGCGAAGTTAACGATCTCCAGCACACCGTATATTAAGGTGAGCCCTACAGCAACTAAGCCGTATATTCCGCTCAAAAGTAAGCCGTTGACAAGGTGTTGGGCAAATATTGCTTCAGCAGACAAGTTGCCTCACTAAAAAGAGGGGGTAGAGACTGCTACTTTAGCGGAGCAGTCTCTATTACCTGAACCACGAGCTTTCTGTCTTTAACCTCTATTATGTAGCAGTAGGGAAACATTTGGTTGTTCTGGTCGAATTTGAGCTTAAGACCTGTTACAGACTCGTATTCTAGGCCCTCCATCGCACTTCTGATCGCCGATCTATCATCAGAGCCGGCTTTTTCGATAGCTTTAGCAACGATGTAGGCAGCCTCATATGCCAAGAACGCGTTCCAGTGGGGTTCTTGACCTGTTCTAGCTCTGAACGCTTTAACAAAGTCTGGATTTCTGCCACCTTCGTAGAGCGGTGAGTAAGGTGTTACTGTGTTGAATCCTTCAGCTTCTCCAGCTTCGATAAAAGGCTTCAGCTCGGGGGCAAACATGTCGTACCTTCCGCTCAACGGGACTCTTATACCGAGCTCCTTCGACTGCTTCACAATAAGCTCTATCTGAGCTGTACCTGTGATGCCTAAACCTATTGCATCCGGTTTCAAGCCCTTGATCTTGGTGAGTACAGCTGTGAAGTCTGTTGCTCCACGTTCGACAAAGTCCTTTGAAAGTACTTTCACACCATACTTTGCCGCCTCAACCTCTAATGTGTTCACAACACCTCTGCCGAAGTCTGTGTCCTCTGCGATAAGGCTGATGCTTCTGTATCCCTTTACGTCAAAAATGAACTTGGCAAGCGCTTTAACCATAAGTGTATCACTTGGGTTAGGTTTAAAGACCCACTTGTTTCCTCGCGCTCCTGTTTGATTGTATATCAAGGGGCTCGAAGCCACAGGGTCGATTAGAACCACACCCGCCTTCTCAACTATAGGCATAACCGCTAATGTTGGTGAGCTGAAGAAAGTCCCTATTATAAGGCAGACTTGGTCGATATTTATCAGCTTCTCAACAGCTGAAACCGCTTCTGCCGGAGCACCGCGATGGTCTTCCACGATCAGCGTCAGCTGCCTACCAAGTACACCGCCCTTCGCATTGATTTCATCAAAGGCCATCTGGGCGCCCCAATATGCTTGCTGCCCATAAAATGCGCCAGCTCCGGTCATAGGTGCTGTGAAACCGATTTTAATAGGAGGAAGAGGCTTTGCGACAGTTACCGTTGTTGTCAAAACCTTTGTCTCGGTTACTGTTACCGTGACTGGTTGCGTGATGGTCTTTGTTACTGTTGCCGCCTCGCCTGGCGCTAAGGTTGTAGTAACGGTTTGTGTCATCGTTTTAGTTTCAACCATAGTCACAGTAGTTGTAGGCGGCGCTACCGTAGCTGCCTGCCAGAAGCCTACGCCTGCGACCGCAGCTAAGATGATGACTAGGATTAGCAACGTTGCTTCGACTTTTGTTATAGCTAAATACCTTTTACTAAGCATATGAAGTCCCTACTACAGCTCCTCTTACCCCCCTTATTTACTTTTTCGGCAAGACGTCCCATCAAGCTCTGATGTAAACCAATATCAAAGCATATTCTTCTCTAGTTTGCGATGGATACTTACTGTGAGGCTCTTTGAGGAGTTCCTGGCTAAGGATTGTAAAGCTGCTCGAAAGACAATCATACGAATTACGCGATACGCCTTTCTCAAAGTGCACTACTATGGAGCGCTCCAAAAATGTAAAAGAGGCGTTCTCCGGGATCCATCACAAGCTAGAACACTTATGCCGAAGATTCTTTACCACCTAACCGACCTTCTCCTAAAGGGAAGTAAAGGGACACACTCTCTACCCTTCTAAGTTGAGATTCGCCTTCGCCGAAAAGCAAAAAGAACAAAAAGATACTAGGAACTGTAAAAGGTGTCTTCTTCTTAAAGGACAAAAGATAGATCCACTCAGTCAGCAAAGCAGTATTCTTTACTCTAGAGGCGAAGCAGAGCTTGCAGAGAAGCGGTTGCGCAGTTTTAAGCCTACCAGCCCTTGAGTCCACCCTTGACCCAAGCATCACAAGGACTACTAAACCTATAGGTATCTTGTTCATAATCGGGCTAACAAAAACCTCTGACATCACCTCCTTACCTTCTAGCTTGATTATCGCAAACCCGCGTTCAGCCTGTCTGATGCCTGAGTCAGTCCCAACTTCGTTAACTCTCATGATGATCTCAATTTCTAATTCTTCAGCAACCCTCTCCGGTATAACTGAGAATATTGCACCGCTATCCACGAACCCCTCGGTCTCGGCACGCCCTATTTTTGAAAAATTACATTTTCTGCCCCAAGCATGTGATTGAGGTGTATGAGCGTCTCTTTGAGAGTAGGGGTAGAGCTGCAGACGTTCTGAAGGCGGGTGTTAAGGTGTATTTTGGAAAAGTTAGATGACGTACTGCAGCGACTCACTGTAACCAACTATTTCACCCTCTAAACTCAAGATCACTGCGTCACAGACCGCTTTAACCGCCCTCCTTAAGATCGGCGAGATTATCTTACCCGATCTACCAGCGAATCCTTCGTACGAGAGTTCTTTGTTGAAAGGAGGTAGCACATAGATTTCAACAACCCCCTGCTGCTTAGTTAGTAGCGCCTCCCTCTTAACTTTCAGTATTAGCCAAACGTGCTTACCAGACATAACGCTACCTTCTCTGAGGTAGGTTGGGTGGATATGCCCCATGACCACCTTCGTCACTTCTTTCGGCAAATCGGGCAGTAGAGTGTGTCCGTGGAGTAGGCATAGATCCTCAACCACCATATGTGGCTCTGGGTACAGTGTCACCCCTCTCGGTAAGAGCGTTGTTAACGCGCCATCGTGGTTTCCTGATATGATGGTTGTTTTGGCAAACCTTGAGAGATGCTCTAAGAAGGTAGGGATCTCTTTACGCTCTACCGCGCTAACCCTACCGATCGTGAACTTCACATCGCCGAGAATGATGATCTCATCAACAGTCATCTTTACACATATCTCAGAAACCTCGCTCAGCATACCTTGCGCTGATGCGCGTAGTCTGACGCCTCCAGCTTTAAACTTCTCCTCAAACCCAATATGGAGGTCAGCCACTACAAGGTATCGTTTGCCGAGGGCTTCGACAAGTAGGGCGGGATGTGGATGAAGGATGGTGAGGCTACTCTTCGCCAACATTAAAAGCAAGGGGTTCGGTGATATTAAAGGCTCGTTGGCTAAGATAGGTAAAGCTGATGAAGCGGTCAAGGCGGGTAGGGTTAAGAGGCACGTATTCAAACCTAGTGGCAGAGAGATCTGGACAGTAGTCGGCAGCAAAGTCGACCACTACATCGATTTAGAACAACCCTATTGTAGCTGTAAAGACTTCTACTACAATCTGATTAGAGGGTTAGAGCAGACGTGCTACCACATCGAAGCGGCCAGAATCGCTAAGCAAGCACGCACATACTGCGAAACAACCTTCTCCGATGAGGAGTATCAGCATCTACTCAAAGCGATATTAGAGGACCTCGCAGCAAAAAGAAAAAGATATAGGGCGTAAGAAGACATCCAAAAGCGAGCCTCGGTAGCTCAGCCCGGTAGAGCACTTGCCTTGTAAGCAAGTCGTCGGGGGTTCGAATCCCCCCCGAGGCTCTTTCTTCAGGTATGACTACACCTGCGAGTAGCTTGAAGACACTCACATCTCAACTAATACATTGCTTAACAAGCCGCTTGCTACTAGTATTATCAGCATTCTGAATCCAACCGCTGCGATGCCAGCAAGAGCTATAACAACAGAAACCTAGCTATAATACGAGACAACTATGGAGTTCCACATATCTATGCGGATACGGCTGAAGGACTATTTTATGGGTTCGGCTATGCAACAGCGGAAGACCGTTTATTCCAACTTGACATGAATAGGAGGACTGTCCAAGGCAGAGTTTCAGGGATGCTCGGGCCAAAGTATCTCGCATATGATAATGTCACGCGGCGAGAAACTTATACTAAAGATGAGCTTAGCGGAATGATCCGTCTGCTTGACCAAGAGCATCAGAGTATGCTGAAAGCATATGCAGGGGGTATAAACAGGTACATATGTGACGCGTTGAGCAACCCTGCTTTGAAAATGCCTAGCGAGTATGTAAAGCTGGGAGTGTTGCCTGAGCCGAATTGGACTGCTGAAGATGTGCTTTCGATTATGCTGGGCTTCATAGGTCAGTCATTTATGGACAGATTCTTCTATGGCGTGGAACTTTCGAACGCTGCTCTCTACAAATATCTTGTAAGCCAATACGGAGAGGAAGCAGCTAAAGGTCTATTCAACGACGTTGTCTGGGTTGACGACCCCTCCACTCCCACAACCATAAGTTCGGCATCCAACTCATCTTACTCAGCTAGTAAAGCCAGCGCGCCAAACATACCGGATGGTGTAGAACGTGCTTTATCTGAGGTTAACGATGAAATTAAGGAAGTTAAATCTGTGATGGAAAGGCTGGGTTTGCCGACCAGCATGGGGAGTAATATGTGGGTCGTGGGCAAAGAAAAATCTGCAACTGGCGAGGCTATGCTACACGGAGGTCCGCAGTTCTGGTGGCACTTTCCAGGCTTTCTCCTCGAGGTGGGTCTTCACGGAGCTGGCTTTGAAGCTGTCGGTTCAAAGCCAGTCGGTTTTCCGCTTGTTATGTTTGGGCATGGCAACTATATCGCTTGGTCAAGCACATACGGAGGAGGAGACTTGGTAGATGTTTATGTTGAAAAGTTGAATCCTAATAATCTGACGCAGTATTTGTTCAAAGGTAAGTGGGTTGATATGGAGCGCAGAACTGACACTATCGTAGTAAAAGGCTCCAGGCCCATCAGTGTAACCTATTATTACACGGTCCACGGGCCCGTCTTTGCTATAGATCTAAAAGACGGTGTAGCAAAGAATGTCTATGAGGCGATAGAGGTGCTAAGCACATCGTCCTATTCTGTAAATTGGTTCTTTGCGGACAGAGATGGCAATATAGGATTCGTACATACAGGTAAAGATCCGATTAGGGCTAACGGGATTGACCTTTGATTCCCGACGCCGGACACCGGCGAGTATGAGTGGGTTGGTTTCACACCATTTGACAAGCAACCTAAGGCAGTGAACCCTAAACAAGGCTACCTTGTACAATGGAATGAGAGACCTTCCAAGGAGTATAAGAACAATGAGCGTCAGAATGGCTGGGGAACAGCTCATAGAGTTAAAATACTTGACGACTACATGAAGGCTCGTCCTAAGGTAGACTTATCTACCATGACAGCATTAAATAGGCTTGCATCATTTCAAGACCCTATCTTCAACTACTTTAAATCATACATCATCAACGCTGTCCGTAAAGTTGAACCGGACAATACTAAGTTGGCTGAAGCAGCGGCACTACTTGAAAGTTGGGATGGACAACGAGTCGATAACGACGGCGACCAGCTCTACGACCACCCTGCTCAAACCATATTCGAAGAGTGGTTACCTGTCATGCTTGAAAAAACCTTCAGGGACGAATTTAAGGACTATTTCTCCCTGCTTGATTTCAAATATCCTGAATCAGTCCTTGGAAGGTCTTTTACCGTACCGCTTGGCGTAAACGTTCTATTATACGCTCTTCAAGGAAAAGAGGCTGGTGTCCCACCCTCAAGAGACTACTTTAATGGTGTTGATCCCAACGCCGTGATTGTTAACAGCCTAAAAGACGCTCTCTCTAAGCTAGAGAGTAAATACGGAACCGCAGATATGAGCAAATGGAGGCGAGGAGTAAACATGTTGAGATTCGGAACAACAAACGTCTTTGGAATACCGCAAAGCCTCTTATCCGTGAAGGATGTTCTCTACATGAATCGCGGAACACAAAACCACGTTGTCATATTAGGCAAGGATAGGGTTAGAGGTTGGAACGTCGTCCCACCAGACGCAGAAGAACCTAAAACTTCTCACCCTATTTTTTCTTTCGATTTAAAGACAAGTTAAGAGTTAAAGTTGTAGGTAATGATATTTTGGATGGAACCCTAGATAACCGCCTGAAAGGTCTTTGACAGCTCTGAGCTCTTCTTCGGTTCTTGGTGTTATGCGCTGATACGTCTTGTTTCTAGGCAGCCCAGATACCTCGGCTAAGATCTTCGCGCACTCATACACCATGCTCTTCTCCGATGATTCGAGCTCTATAGCTTCAAGCCTCTCAAGCCTACGCCATAGTGAAGACAAGTCACGCCTATACACGAGAAGATTCAGTACCGGATTTAGTACCACATTTCCGCGGAAAAAATTTTTCCCCAGCAAAAATCCGGTACTGAATCCGGTACTAAGCATCAACCTACGCTTCGCCTAGCGACACTTCTAGCTTTGTGAGCCTCTTCTCCTCCTCCAAGCTTAGTTCTTTGAGTGCTGTGCCCCATAGTTTGAGCGCCTTTAAGGTTTCTGCAGAGTTTGGTCGAGGAGATGGTGAACCCTTCTGCTACAGCCTTTGGTGTAATAACGCTTATTTAGTTTTGTGTTGTTGGTTTAGGCGATGTCTGAGGATAAGCTTGCTCACTTCCTTAAGACGGCTTCTGACTGGTCTAGGATGAGGACTACGGTGCCTGGTATATTCATCCTTAAGCTGCCTGCTTTTAAGAGTAGCCCTGCTAGGCTTGCTGTTGAGTTGAATCCTGTTGATGATTCTGGTGCGCCTACGAAGAAGAGGGGTTTGGTTCTGAGGTCTTGTGAGGAGCTTGAGGAGTATAGGAGGCTCTTTCAGTTCGATAAGCTTGAGGCTTTGTTGAAGTCTGTTGATAAGGTGAATCCTCCTGTTAAGAGGGCTGTTAAGCCTGGTGAGGAAGTCTTAGAGATCTAGTTTGAGGTTTGTGGAGCATCCTCTGGTTTATCCGAATCTTGTTGAGGATAGGGAGTATCAGAGGAGGATAGCTTCTGAGGCTAGGGATAAGAACACGCTGGTGGTTCTGCCTACGGCTTTGGGTAAGACGGTTATAGCTGCTTTGGTTGCGGCTGATGTGCTATACGATTTTAGGGATAGGAGGGTGCTTGTTATGGCTCCAACTAGGCCTCTGGTTGTCCAGCATAAGCGGACCTTTCAGAGCGTCTTGAGGCTTCCTGAGGAAGACTTCTCTCTCCTCACCGGTAGGGTTCCCTCTTATGTTAGGGAGGGTGTTTGGCGTGGTGGCTCTAGGCTCGTCTTCGCAACACCACAGGTGGTCAGGAACGATCTTCTGAATAGGAGTTTGAGCTTGGATGGGTTTGGGCTGCTCGTTTTTGATGAGGCTCATAGGGCTGTTAAGGAGTATGCTTACACCGAGGTTGCGAGCCAGTATGTGAAGAGCTCAAGCTACCCTCTGATCCTAGCTACAACAGCTTCACCTGGCTCTGATCTGGATAGGGTGAGGATGGTCTGCGAATCACTATACATAGAGCACGTGGAGTTTAGGAGGGATGACGACCCAGATGTAGCACCTTATATTCAGCCAGTCAGGGTTGAGGAGAGGGTTGTGAAGCTACCCCTAGCATACCAGCCACTCAAAGACATCATCCTAGGCATGCTCAGAGAGAGGGTTAACTGGCTTAGGGAGAGAGGATACATAAAAACCGATAGAGTCACTAGGAAGAGCTTGGTGGAGCTCGGTGCTGAGCTCAGATACAACCTTGAGATGAGTATTGAGGAGGAGAGGGGTAGGATATACCAGGCTATTATGCAGCAGTCCTCAGCACTAACACTATTCCACATGCTCGAAGTCCTTGAAACACAGGGGGCATACACACTCAAAGCGTTCCTAGAGAGGCTTGAGGAGGATCGAAAGAGGACACACATGAGCCTGGTTAGAGAAGACGTCTACACACATCTCCTAAGCCTACTAGAGGGTAGATGCTTCGTCGAACACCCCAAGGTCTTGGAGCTTAAGAGCATCGTCTCCAACCAGCTCAAAACCAACCCAGACTCCAGAATACTTATCTTCACGCAGTATAGGGATACAGCTACACACCTTGTGGAGGAGCTGAATAGGGTTGAGGGTGTGAGGGCTGAGAGGTTCGTAGGCCAAGCAACAAGACTAGGAGACAGAGGCCTAACCCAGGAGCAGCAGGTCAACCTCCTAGAAGACCTAAGAAGAGGACACATAAACACCTTAGTAGCAACAAGCGTAGCAGAAGAAGGATTAGACATACCCGAGGTGAACCTAGTAGTATTCTACGAACCCATACCATCAGAAATAAGATTCATACAGAGAAGAGGAAGAACAGGAAGAAGAACACCAGGCAGAGTAATAATACTAGCAACACAAAACACCCTAGACACAACATACCTAAGAGCATCAGAAAAGAAGCTCGACAAAATGAGAACAATAGCAGAACAACTAAACAGAATACTAAAACCAGTATTAAGAGCGAAGCAGAAGCCAGAGCCAAAACCACTCACAAAAGAAGAAATCACATCACTACAGAAGACAGCTGTGAGAAGAGAGCCAACACAGATACAAGAAGAGTTCCTCAAAACAAGAATGCTGGAGAGAGAAGTAGCAAGAGCAGAAAGAACACTATACCTAAAGATACTACAAAGAGGAGCAGCAAAGATAGAGGATGAAGAGCTATACGAAGAAATGGAGATAGAGGGCTTCAGCAGAAGCGTAGTCAAAGCAGCACTAGCAAAACTCCTCAAGAAAAAACACCTAACAGAAGACGAAGACACACTAACCATACCAATCAAAGACATACCAGGAGCCAAACTCATGAAGATAACAGTAGAGAAGATCCTACCAAACCAAGCAGTAGTCTGGATAGACGATAAATGGAGAGCAAGGCTCCTACCAGAAAACTACAACGGACCACACCAACTCATAAAAAGAGGCTCAACCTTCCAAGCACTATGCGAACTCTACAGAGACTCAGGAACACTACACGTAAAAGTCAGACAAGTAGTAAGGGCTTAGATACAATATAGCGGTGAAGTCTTCCACAGAATGAAGATCCTTTGGCTTGAGAATCTCGAAGCAGTTAAACGCGGCTCGGGGGCTGGTCTGTAATAGTATAACCCTTCCTATCCTGCGCACATTCGTCTATTAGCTCTTTTA